>FWPU01000444.1_pt1 | contig 63129 bp, 58 predicted proteins | sample 2228361 | NCBI WGS metagenome assembly FWPU01 (sample SAMEA103939777, study PRJEB20133) | metagenome
GGTGAGATGTCCTCTTGATCTCGAAAGCTTTTTAAAGTATACTATTTGCTATTGCATTTAGTTGCAATAGGATTAATTATTATGGATGAGAACGATGCTTACCTGTCTGTCCTGCGTGCTCAGGGGCACCGCATCACACCCCAGCGGATGGCGATCCTGCGTGTCCTGAAATCTGCACGCGACCATCTTTCCCCGGCGGAAATCTACGAGAAGGTCGCTCCCGAGTTGCCCGGTATGACCGAGGCGACGGTCTACCGAACGCTAAACTTCCTGGCTAAACAGGGATTGGTGCTTGTGGCGCATGTGGGGCATGGGCAGCTAGTCTATGAGATCGCAGACCACGATCACCATCATTTGATCTGCCGTGCCTGTGGGAGGACACAGGAAGTCGACCATGAAGCGTTGAAAACACTATACCTGAATTTTCTCGAAAAAACGGGATTTCGGATCGATACCATCCACACCACATTCTTTGGGTTATGCCCGGACTGTCAGAAAAGTTCGACTTCTTAATCATAGAAGGAGGTATCAGGATGTTCCTGAAACCGGTCGCAATGCATATTCCCGATGGTTTTCTTTCTCCCCTCGTTTCCATCTTCTTCTGGCTCTTTTCCATCCTGGTGGTTGGCCTGGCACTGAAACGGGTCAACCGGGATCTGGGCGAACGCCAGGTGCCACTGATGGGTGTGCTGGCAGCTGCGATCTTCGCCGGACAGATGCTCAACTTTACAGTTGCGGGCGGAACCTCCGGCCATTTGATGGGCGCAGCGCTGGCGACCATCCTGCTGGGCCCCTGGGCTGCGGTGCTGGTCATGACAACCGTCGCCAGTGTCCAGGCTCTGATCTTCCAGGATGGCGGTTTGCTGGCATTGGGGGCGAATATCTTCAATATGGGGGTTGTGGGGGTGGCAGTCGCTTATGTGGCTTATCGAATTTTCTTCAGGCTTTTTAGCAGGCGGATCTGGGGTCTTTTCCTGAGCGGATTTGCAGCCGCCTGGCTATCTATCCTGATGGCTTCTCTCAGCGTGGGTCTTCAGCTTGCCCTATCGGGCACTTCACCGGCTAATGTCGCCATCCCGGCTATGGCTGGCATACATGCCTTGATCGGCGTCGGGGAGGGGTTGATCACCATTGGTGCGCTGGCATTTGTCAATGCGGCTCGTCCAGATCTGCTGCGCTCGAGGGGTAAGGAGCAGGCGGGCGGCTGGCTGGTCTGGGTGGTGGGTTTGGTCCTTGCCCTGCTTCTGGCGATCGCTTCGCCCTTAGCTTCTTCCCATCCCGATGGGCTGGAATGGGTCGCAGAACAGCAGGGTTTCCTGGACGCAGCCCAAGGCCCGATTTATCGTCTCATCCCCGATTATGTTTTCCCGGGTCTATCCAACCAGGTGGTGGCGACGATCCTGGCGGGAATTCTAGGGACATTGATCGTGTGTGGCGTGGCGCTTGCGATGGCATTCAGTCGGCGGCGTCCACCGACCCCTGGAGGATGAGTCTGCACATTCATTTTTTGGATCCATACCAGCCTGGGGAAAGTTTGCTGCACACTCTGGATGCGCGGGTTAAGTTGCCCCTGGTGGTGGCATTTATTTTGTCCATTGCTCTCTTCCCCTGGGGTGCCTGGCCTGCATATCTGATCGCAGCCGCCTTTGTCCTGTCAGCTGTGATTCTCTCCGGATTGAAAGTAAAGTATGTGCTCGGCCGGGCAGTTATTGCTGTCCCGTTTATTCTGGCTGCTTTGCCGCTCATTTTCACAACCTCTGGTCAGCCGGTCATCACCTTACAATTGCCTGGCTGGCAAATGATTGTCACTATCCCGGGGATAGAACGCTTTCTCGGCATTGCCCTGAAATCCTGGCTGGCGGTTCAATCTGCCATCTTGCTGGCGGCAACTACCCCCTTCCCGGATTTATTGGTCGCCATGCGCGCTGTGCGGGTGCCGCGCCTGCTGGTGGCGATCTTCAGTCTGATGTGGCGCTATTTGTTTGTCCTGGGGGACGAAACGTTGCGTCTGTTGCGGGCACGAGCTGCCCGCAGCGGGCACGCAGAGGGTCACGGTCTAAATCCGGGGGGCAGCTTTGTCTGGCGTGCCCGCATAGCGGGCGGCATGGCAGGCAGTTTGTTTGTGCGTTCTCTGGAACGCAGTGACCGCATTTATAACGCCATGCTGGCGCGTGGCTACGACGGTGAGGTGCGCACGCTTCCTTTGCCCCCTGTGGAAGCCAGGGATATAGCCATCCTGGTCATTGGGGGGATCCTCATGATCTCGATGCTGGTCATGGCTTTCCTCTCTCAAGTTTGAAGGTATCTGTGAGTATGCATCATTCGATCGAAATCGAAAGACTCAGCTTTACATACCCGGACGGGCATCAAGCATTGAAGGAGATCTCCTTCACCATCCAGCCTGGAGAAAAGGTGGCCCTTGTCGGACCGAATGGTGCGGGTAAGTCCACCCTGATCTTGCATTTGAATGGCATTCTCGTCGGGACTGGCAGTGTGCGGGTGTGTGGATTGCCGGTCGAGAAAGAGAATCTGGGCAGGATCAGAGCCATGGTTGGTCTGGTATTCCAATCCCCAGAGGATCAGCTCTTCTCTCCAACTGTTCGGGAGGATGTGGCATATGGTCCGATCTATCAGGGACTTCCGCCAGAGGAGGTCGCTGCCCGTGTGCAGGAAGCCCTGACTGCTGTGCGCATGGAATCTTATATTGCGCGTGTCTCGCATCACTTGAGTATGGGGGAGAAAAAACGCGTTGCCATCGCCACGGTGCTTTCGATGCACCCCGAGGTGCTGGTGCTGGACGAGCCGACTGCCGGGTTAGACCCACGTTCACGCCGTTCGCTGATCAATCTTCTCCGCGAGCTGCCCCTGACGATGCTGGTCTCGACCCATGATATGCACATGGTTCAGGAACTCTTTCCTCGGACGATCATCCTCGACGAAGGCAGAGTTGTGGCTGATGGGCCGACCGAGGTCTTGATGGAAGACACAGCATTGTTGGATTTGCACGGCCTGGAAAAGCCGTGTCGTTAACTGTCTGTGCAATAAGAAAGACCAGGGAGATGAGCAAAGTCCCTGGTCTTTATTTTAATATGCGAAAAGGAGGAGATCAGCCGATTGGCTGCGCGACAGTATCAGGCAGTCCTGCTGCGGCGCGCAACGCCTCAGCCCGATCGGTGCGCTCCCAGGTCAGATCCAGATCATCTCGCCCAAAATGACCATAGACAGACACCTGGCGGTAGATCGGTCTTCGCAATTTGAGATCACGGATGATCGCACCCGGTCGCAGGTCGAAGAACTCCGTGATCAGGCGGGCGATCTGTTCCGAGGGGATGCGGCCGGTATTGAAGGTTTCGACATTGATGCTGAGCGGGTGGGCGACTCCGATAGCATAGGCCACCTGGATCTCGCAGCGGTCGGCTAAACCGGCTGCTACTACATTCTTGGCCGCCCAGCGGGCAGCGTAGGCTGCCGATCGATCGACTTTAGTGGGGTCTTTGCCACTGAAGCACCCACCACCGTGCCGGCCCATCCCGCCGTAGGTATCCACGATGATTTTGCGTCCGGTTAAACCCGAATCGCCCATTGGCCCACCGATCACGAAGCGACCGGTCGGGTTGATATAAGTTTTGAGTCTGTCATCTACCATCTCAGGTGGAAGGACTGGCAAGATCACATTTTCGATTACCCCCTCACGGATCTCGGAATACTCCACCTCAGGTGAATGCTGGGTACTCACCAGTACGGTATCGACCCTTTTTGGCTGGCCGTAGCTGTATTCTACCGTGACCTGGCATTTGCCGTCGGGGCGTAGCCAGGGCAGGGTGCCGTTCTTCCGCACCTCTGCCATCCGGCGGGCGATCTTATGTGCCAGATAGATCGGCATGGGCATCAGAGCGGGAGTCTCGTTGCAGGCAAAACCGAACATCATTCCCTGGTCGCCAGCGCCGATCGAGTTGACCTCCTCATCGGTGACTTCACCGCTGCGCGCTTCCAGGGAGTGGTTGACTCCCATGGCGATATCGCTCGACTGGCGGGAGACGGCAACCTGAACGGCACAGGTGTTGCCGTCAAATCCTTTGGAACTATCATCGTATCCGATACTGGTAATGACCTCGCGTGCCAGTCTATCAAAATCGATGTGCGCGTTCGTGGTGATCTCCCCAACGAACATCACAAAGCCGGTTTTCGTCACCACCTCACAGGCCACCCGGGAAAGAGGGTCCTGCTCAAGACAGGCGTCCAGCACAGCATCGCTGAGCTGGTCACAAAGCTTATCGGGATGGCCTTCCGTGACCGATTCGGAAGTAAACAAGAGGCTTGGCGACTCCATAAAAGTTGTGCTCATATAAGAAACCTCCGAGGTAAAAAATTGCCCTTCCGGACTTGAAAGGGCAATTGCATAATCACTCGGCTGCCCTCTCATCTTCCAGAACATCCGTCTGCCGGAATTGGCACCGTTTTAGCGGACCGCTTGCAGCGTTTAGTTCTTTGCCTGAACTGACCTTTCGCTAATCGCTAAACGCTGACCGCCAAATGGTTGCCGAGGTTTCACAGGGCCGGTCCCTCCACCTCTCTGGATAAGAGTGCCGGAATAGGCTGTTCGATTGTTGCGAGATGATACCACGGGAGGGTACAGATGTCAATCAAGCGCACCTCGGGGATGCTGACCTTGCAAATCCTTGGTCAAAGGTCTTGCGTTCCTGTATAATCCACTTACCAGTCACAGAAGCGATAATGGGAGCCATTCAATGCGACAACGATTAAGACACCTGACCGATGAGACAACCGTCCGGCTTTTCTCCATGGGAGAAGAGATTGCCCATAGCGTGACGCATGGGATCGGCGCTGCGCTGAGCGTGGCTGGTCTGACCCTGCTGGTCGTTCTGGCGGTCTGGAATGGGGATATCTACCAGATCGTCAGCTTCAGCGTCTACGGCGCTACCCTGGTGATCCTGTACCTGGCTTCGACCCTCTATCATGGCTTTCAGCATCCTCGGGTCAAGCGCGTGTTCAAGATCCTCGACCATGCATCGATCTACCTCCTGATAGCCGGCACTTACACGCCATTTTTGCTGATCAGCCTGCGGGGGAAGATCGGTTTAACCCTCTTGGCGGTGGTCTGGGGTCTGGCGATCCTCGGTGTAGGTTTCAAAGCGCTGTTCATCGACCGATTTCAAAAATTATCGGTCCTGGGCTATATCCTGATGGGCTGGCTGTGCGTGGTGGTTATACGTGAATTGTGGGTCAATATCCCTCTGGGGGGGTTGATCTGGCTGGCTGCCGGGGGTGTTTTTTATATGGTGGGGGTCATTTTTTACGCTTTGCAAAAGATCCCTTACATGCATGTTGTCTGGCATTTCTTTGTTTTGGGAGGCAGCCTTTGCCACTATCTGGCGGTCCTGTTTTATCTCGCACCGACCCCCTGATGATGCCTGAATAGGGGAAGATCGCTTTAATTCGAGGCTCCAGGCGATCATGACAAATTCTGTCTCACCTCCCCTGAACTTCACCCGCGGCTATGTTGTCGCACTGCTGAGCGCAGCGATTCTCTCGACCACGGCGATCTTCATCCGGTATCTCACCCAATATTTTCAGTTGCCCGCCCTGATCCTGGCTTTCTGGCGGGACGGTATCGTCGCTTTGTCGGTGCTTCTGGCCATGGGTTTGCTGCGTTCATCACTTTTACGATTACCGCGGCAGCACCTGCCTTACCTGCTCGGATACGGTATGGTTCTGGCGGTCTTCAATTCGTTGTGGACGCTTTCGGTGGCGCTCAACGGGGCGGCGCTCTCCACCGTTCTGGCATACAGCTCGGCGGGATTCACTGCCCTGTTGGGCTGGTGGTTATTGAAAGAGCGCTTGGACTGGGTAAAACTCCTGGCGGTGCTGACCAGCCTGGCTGGCTGCGCCTTGGTTTCGGGGGCGATCAACCCCACTGCCTGGCAGACGAACTTCCTGGGCATTCTAACCGGGATCGGTTCGGGATTGCTCTATGCCATCTACAGCCTGATGGGACGTTCTGCAGCTCAGCGCGGCATCAATCCCTGGACGACGCTCTTCTATACCTTTGCATTCGCCACGGTCTTCTTGCTGATGTTCAACCTGCTGCCCTGGGGGACTCTTCCCGGCGCCGCCCGGCAGCCGGGAGAGCTGTTCTGGCTGGGCGATTCTGTGCCCGGGTGGGGCGTCTTGATATTGCTGGCCGCAGGTCCCACCCTTACCGGTTTTGGCCTGTATAACGTCAGTTTGAGCTATCTGCCATCCAGTGTCGCCAATCTGATCCTGACGCTCGAGCCAGCTTTTACAGCCACCATCGCGTACTTCGCTTTCGGCGAGATGTTGAGTGGCGTGCAGATCGGAGGCAGTTTGCTCATCCTGGTTGGCGTGGTCTTCCTGCGCCTTCATGAGGGACAACTGGAGAAGCGAGCCCGGCAGGTATTTGGCTCGGCTGCTCCTTGATATCGGAGGCTGATTGTCCTCTCGGGGGTCTGTCAGCCTTATCGAACAATCCAAAGGATGAAATAGTAGCCGATCGATGCTCCCCAGAGCCAGGAATCGATCCGATCGAACACCCCACCGTGGCCAGGGAGCAGATTCCCCGAATCTTTCTTACCTGCCTGACGCTTGATTAAGCTTTCACCCAGGTCTCCCAGGGTGGGCAGGGTGCTGAGCAGCAATCCGAGCAGCGCCCCCTGGAATGGCGTGATGGTGAACGCCGGTCCAGCCCAAATACCCCAAAGAGAAGCCAATCCCGCGGTGCCTGGAATGCCGATCAGGATACCGGCCAGAAAGCCTTCCCAGGTCTTTTTTGGGCTCAGACGAGGGCTCAACCTGTGCCTGCCGAGGGTGCGCCCGACAAAGTAGGCGCCTGAATCTGCTAACCAGACACCAGGCAAGACCAGGAGAAGCCACCACATGCCTGCGGGCAGATCTCGCAGGGAGATCAAATAGGCGCCCAACCAGCCGATATAGATGATGCCAGCCAGTGTGGTGCCAAAGTCGGTAGCTGCCTGATCTCTGCCGCGTTCATAAGCGACCAGGTGATAGCTGATCGCAGTCAGTGTCACCAGGCTGAGCAAAACAGGTGCGCTGGCAAAGCCATCCCAAGACCGCCCGAGAGCCAGAAGGGCAACGCCGCCGACAACGAGAGGCACGGATGGTTGCTGGCCAGCCGCCTTGAACAGCAGGGTATACTCCCATGCCGCAAGAGCAAGGATCAGGGTCACAAAGAGGGAGAAAGCTGCGCCGCCTATGTAGACAAGCAAAATCCCGATGGGTAGCAGGACGATGACAACCAGGACGCGGGAGCGCAGCATGGAAGAGAGAATTCAATCAGGCGGATTGGGCGACTTTGCCAAATCGGCGTTGACGGTGTTTGTATTCTTCCAGAGCGCGTGCCAGTTCCTCTTTCCCGAAGTCAGGCCAGTAGGTTGGGGTGAAGTACCATTCGGAGTATGCACCTTGCCAGATCAGAAAATTGCTCCCCCGCAGCTCTCCGGAGGTACGGATAATCAGATCTGGATCTGGCACACCAGCGGTGAAGAGATATTGGCTGACAAGTTCATCGGTGACCGCCTCGGCTGGCACGCCGTTCCTGATGATATGCTGGATAGCACAGACGATCTCGTCGCGTCCACCATAATTGAAAGCCACATTCAATACCAGCCGGTCGTTATTCTTAGTGTATTCGATCGCATCGAGGACTTTCTGTCGTAATGAAGGGCGCAACTGATCCAGGCGACCGATATGGCGGAGCTGCACACCCTGATCGTGCAATTCCTGGAGCTCCCGGTCGATGACATCTTCCAAGATGCGCATCAACCCCTGTACTTCTTCAACCGGACGTCCCCAGTTTTCGGTCGAAAATGCGTAGATCGTCAGGTATTTAACCCCGAATTCGATGCAGGCTTCGATCACCCGGCGCAGGTTCTCGGTGCCGGCCCGGTGGCCTGCCAGGCGCGGCAGGCCGCGCGAGAGTGCCCAGCGCCCGTTGCCATCCATAATGATGGCAATATGCGTGGGGATCTGCCCGGTTAAGTCTGTTTCTGGCTGTTTTTTCTTATTCCTGCCCATTCAAACTTCCAATATTTCCTTTTCTTTGCGCTCACCAATCGCATTCACTTCATTTATGAACCGGTCGGTAATTTTCTGCAGCTCTTCTTCTCCTCGTTTTCTTTCGTCTTCGGAGATCATTTTCTCTTTCTCGAATTCTTGCAGGTCTTTAATCATATCACGACGTACGTTGCGGACAGCCACACGCGCTTCTTCGACTCGATTGTGGACGACTTTAACCAGGTCCCGCCGGCGTTCTTCGGTTAAGGGTGGCAGGTTGAGTCGGATGGTTTTGCCATCATTGTTCGGTGTCAGTCCGAGGTCTGAGGCCAGGATGGCTCGCTCGATGGCGCGCAGGGTGGAGGGATCGAATGGTCGGATGAGCAATGAGCGTGGCTCTGGCACACCGATGCTCGCCAGTTGAATCAAAGGGGTCGGCGTCCCGTAGTAATCGACCGGCAGTTTTTCGATCAATGCCGGGCTGGCGCGACCAGTGCGGATGCCTGACAGGTCTTCTTCCAGGGCGGCAATAGCGCCTTTCATGCGCGATTCGGCCTCATGGTAGATATCTTTCAACATAGCGGCCTCCACGGTAAAAGATATTTGCCCGCTGGACTATAGGATACCCGAAAATCCTCGCATGGGAAAGGGGATCTTAACCAGATGCGGTCATTCCGGCGGGGATCGGCGATCCGATCAGCTGGTCACCAGTGTACCCACCGGTTCACCCAGCAAAGCTCTCCGCAAGGCATCCCGGCTCCACAGGTTGAGTACCAGGATTGGCAGGTTGTTATCCATACAGAGCGAGATGGCAGTGCTATCCATCACTTCGAGGCGGCGGTTGATGGTCTCCATGTAGGTCAGGCGATCGAAGCGTTTTGCGTTTGGGTTGGTCTGGGGATCGCAATCATAGACCCCATCAACTTTGGTGGCCTTGATCAGGACATCGGCGCCGATCTCCATGGCGCGCAGGGCTGCAGCTGTATCTGTAGAGAAATAAGGGTTGCCGGTGCCGCCCCCCAGGATCACCACTCTCCCCTTTTCCAGATGCCGGATCGCCCGGCGACGGATGTACGGTTCGGCTACTGCGTGCATCTCGATCGCCGATTGCACCCGGGTCACCATTCCCATCCGCTCCATAGCGTCCATCAAGGCCAGGGCGTTCATAACTGTTGCCAGCATACCCATGTAATCGGCAGTTGCCCGGTCCATGCCGCGTTCCAGGCCCAGGCGACCGCGCCACAGGTTGCCGGCTCCGATCACAATAGCCACATCCACGCCCATTCGCCGCACTTCGGCAACCCGCTCAGCAATATCCTCCGCCCGAGTCGGATCGATCCCGAAGCCGTCTTGCCCGGAGAGCGCTTCCCCGCTCAGTTTGAGCAGGATCCTTCGGTATTTCAGTTGATTTTCCATAAACCGATCTCCCTTACATAGAGTAATGGACTCGGCATAATAAGAGAGCCAACCGCCCGGTTGGCTCTCTATTCTCTAACCTCGGGTGTTCTCACCCACCTCCCAGCGTACAAAGCGCCGGATAACTATATTCTCACCCACGGAGGCGATGGTCTGATTCAAAAGGTCAGCCACCGTGATGGTCTCATCCCGGATGTAGGGTTGGCGCAGCAGACAGGTTTCATTGAAGAATTTTTCCAGGCGGCCTGAGACGATCCTTTCGATCACAGGTTCTGGTTTGCCTTCATCAAGAGCCATTTGACGGGCTTTTGCCCGTTCCTCCTCCAGGACTTCTGCGGGGATATCTTCCTCCCGGATGAAACGGGGAGCCTCGGCTGCGATCTGAAGGGCGATCTCGTGTGCAAATTTACGGAAGGTTTCCGAGCGGGCGACGAAATCGGTCTCGCTGTTAACCTCAACCATCACGCCCACCCGACCGTTGCCATGGGAATAGAGTTCCAGCACACCTTCAGAGGCTTCCCTTTCAGCGCGCCTGGCTGCCTGAGCCAGCCCTTTTTCACGGAGCAGTTCGACTGCTTTATTGAAATCGCCATTGGTCGTTTCGAGGGCTTTGCGGCAGTCCAGAACACCAGCTCCGGTGGCTGCCCGCAGCTCCTTGATCATATCGATTGTAATTTCCATTGTCAATCTAAATCCTCGTATTCCTCATCCTCGAATTCATCTTCATCGATTTCGATCTCATCTTCGTCCTCGGGCTCGAAATCTTCGATCTCTTCAAATTGCTCCCATTCGGCTTCCACTTCTTCATCGACATCGAAGAGTTCTTCTTCAACCGGAACTTTCTCGCGCGGAGGAAGCTTGGCCAGAGTGGCTTCGCCAAGCAATTCTTCATCCGATAGCTCTGGCTCTTCGGCGATCGCCATGAGCATTTCTTCTGGGAGGACTTCGACTTCCTCTTCTTTGCGCAGGGCGCGGCCTTCGATCACGGCATCTGCCACCTTGCCAACCAGCAGCTTGATGGCGCGGATGGCATCGTCATTCGAGGGAATGACATAATCGACGTTACTGGGATCACAATTGGTGTCCACCAGGGCGACCACCGGGATATTCAACAGATTGGCTTCGTGAATTGCGGTGGCTTCGCGGGAGACATCGACTACGAAGAGCAGATCCGGCAGGGTGGTCATCTTACGGATGCCTCCCAGCAGGGTCTCCAGACGTTCCATTTTGCGCTCGAGGATCAGGGCTTCTTTTTTTGTGATGCGTGCGAATTCACCGCGTTCGCGCATGCGCTCCAGTCGTTCCAGTTCGTTAATACGTTGGCGGATAGTACGCCAGTTCGTTAACATACCGCCCAGCCAGCGGTTGGTGACATAAGGCATGCCGCAACGAGTGGCTTCATCGCGGATCGTGTCCTGAGCCTGGCGTTTGGTGCCGACAAAAAGCACCGTGCCGCCTTCGGCTACGGTGTCTCGAATGAGCGCATAAGCTTCGTCCAGGGCTTTGGCTGTCTTCTGCAGATCGATAATGTGGATGCCGTTGCGCTCGGTGAAGATATAGGGCTTCATGGCCGGGTGCCACTTGTGGGTGCGATGACCGAAGTGCACGCCGCTTTCCAGAAGCGCTTTCATTGAGATAACTGCCATTGTTAATCGACTCCTTGTTAGGCCTCCGCCGCCGTCATCCCCATCCGGCACCGCTTTTCGGCGGCACACCCGGACAGGTCGGGGGCGTGTGAGATGGATTGCGTGCTTCTGAGGGCACAATTTCTCCCGCCTTCGGGCGGGAGCGTGCGGAGTATATCACAAGGATGGAAATTCGTCCAGCGATATTGATGACATCTTGATCACCCTTGTGTGTCCTACACAGTCTGGCCTGTGAATCGGAAGGTGGACATTTTCAAAGCCGGGACGCAAGTGGCACGACTGCCATTCTCGGTTTTGAGCAGCCTTGGCTCGCTTCCAACAGCTTCGACAGATGCCAGCGCCTGGACATAAGATTGTGTAAAACGCAGGTTCTTCACTGGGTAGGCGATCTCCCCTTTTTCGATCATGAAGACCCCATCGCGTGTCATGCCGGTGACAATGCAATCACGCGGATGGACCAGACGGGTATACCAGAAGCGGGTGATGTAAAGTCCCTTTTCCGTTGAACGGATCAATTCTTCCAGGGGTGTGCTACCGGAAGCCATGAAGAGGTTTTGGGCGATTGGGCCATAGTTACGCATGAAGGGGGGTAGATTTGGGGGTAGGGCGTGACCGGTGGTTTTGGTTCCAGCTTTGCGAGCGGTGGTCCGGTCATAGACTGGGCTTCTTACCACGCCCTCTGTGACAATCTCCACTTTCCTTTTTGGGGTGCCCTCAAAGTCAAAAGGCATTGGGATGCCCCGCAAGTCGAGACCGTCATCCCAAATCGAGACTAGACGGCTGAGCGCCCGAGTCCCCAGGCGATCGTTCATCCAGGAGCGCCCTTCCAGAACCGATAATCCCCCCATCCCGTTCAGGTTCATCATGCCGATCAGGTCTTCGGTCACATAAGGATCGACGACTACCGGATATTCCCCAGGATCAACCGGACGAGGGTTTCGTCCGCGCTTTGCTTTGGCGATCGCTTCCCTGCCCAAAGACTCCGCATCGATGTCGGCTGCTTTCCAGCCAGAGGCGTGGGCACGACCGGAAGAGTTCTCAGCCATCACCACGACCTGGAAGTCGATGTCAGTGTTAGTATGGTAGGCAAATAATCCCTGGCTGTTAGCGATGGCGATCTCGGTGTAACCAGTCGAGAAGGAGCCTGAGGCATTAAGTTGCTCTTCAGCAGCCAGGTGACAGACGAGAGCAACCTGGGCAGCCCGATCTCGCGGGGCATAGCCAGCAGTCTCTTCATCGAAAGCAACTACCTCTGAATATTCTGCTTTCTCTGCCACACCGGGGTGTTCGGGGTCGGCGGGAGAGTTCATCGCGCTGGTTCGCGCCCTGGTGACAAGATCATCGAACGCCTCTGGGGTCAGGTGATTCGTTGCAGCCCTGCCATGGTGACCATTCATGATAAGATGCAGATAAAAAGTCAGATTGCTCTCAGCGACATTTTGATGAATGGCATTGTTGGCGAAGCGGGTGAGGGCTTTCTCATCGGCAATGAGGACAATTTCAGCCTGAGCGCCTGCACATCTTTGGAGAATCTGATTTATGTAATCCTTTGCTCTTTTTTGCGTCAACATTGTCGGGTTATCTCAGCACCCCTACACGCACGTTGCGGAAGCGCGCCGGTGCGGCGCCATGGCCGGTATGGGCGATCTGTCCTGGTTGACCTTTGCCACAGTTAGGTGTGCCGTACATCTTCCAGTATTTTTCGTTGGCCACACCATCACAGCTGTTCCAAAATTCCGGTGTGATGCCGGTATAAGTCGGGTTACGCAGCATACGCCCTAATTTTCCATTCTTTATCTCATAGCCGATCTCAGTGCCGAATTGAAAGTTGTAGCGTCGGTCATCGATCGACCAGGAGCGGTTTGTTTCCATATAAATCCCATCATCGGTATCCGCGATCAGGTCTGCCAGGTCCCAGGTGCCTGGTTCCAGGCTGACATTGGTCATGCGGATGATCGGCAGGCGGTTCCAGCCGGAGGCACGCATACAGCCATTGGAAATCATTCCCAGACGTGAGGCTGTCTGGCGTGACATCAGATAACCAACGAACAAACCCTCACGTACAATTGGGGTAGATTGGGCCGGGATGCCTTCATCATCCCAACCGAACGTGCCCAATCCGAGAGGACGGAGGCTATCTGCGGTGATATTGACCACTGGGGAGCCAAAATGGAAGCGGTTGAGTTTTTCAGGTGTGAGAAAAGAAGTGCCTGCGTAAGCCGCCTCGCTACCAAAGACGCGGTCCAGCTCGATCGGATGTCCACATGATTCGTGAATTTGAAGGGCGACCTGATCGCCGCCCAGGATTACTGTGGTGGTGATCTCACGGGGGCAGGGGGTTGCGCCGAGCAAGGCGACCGCTTCCTCGGCAATGCGAGGAGCATTTCCCGGCAGATCCCACCCGAGCACGGCTTCCCACCCGGCCGTGACCTGCTGGCGCCCAAAAGAGGTTGGATAGGAGCGTGTCTGTACTTCACCGTCGCCTACAGCGACAGCCTGAATGCCTCCGCCAGTTTCGTAGATGATCTGTTCTGTCAGGGCGCCCTCGGTATTTGCGAACCATTTATGTTCGCGAATGAAAGTCAGGTTACCGCGGCGGACGCGCAGACCCGAGACCGTCGCCATGGCGGCATCGGAAGCCATCAAGAGGTTAAGTTTCTCTTCATACGGTAGATTAAAAGGATCGATCTGAATAGGTGTGCGGTAAATCCCCTGGCTTGTGACCGGGGGTCCGAGGTCGACCGGCTCCTCGGGGACAAGGGCGGAGGCGCGGGCGATTTCAATTGAAAGATCTGTAACTCGATCGACCTCCTCTACTGAGACCTCCCGGCTGGAAGCGAATCCCCAGCTGCCATCCACCAGCGTTCGAACACCTATTCCGAAAGATTCGGAAATGTCGATCGCTTCTACTCTCCCGTTCTTGACCAGGATCACCTCGGTCAAATTGTGGACGATCCGGGCATCGGCATATTGGACCTTGCGCGTTTCTGCCAGGTTAATGGCGCGATCGAGATAATCCTTCAATGAAGTCCTCCATTATCCAAAGCGTTGTTCCAGCCAGATGTCGGCTTCATTGTGGTAGCCCGCCTGTTCCCAAAATCCAGGGATGTCATGGGCGAGGAACTGAAGGCCGCGCAGCCATTTTGCCCCTTTCCAGAAGTAGGGTGTTTTCAAATCCGGTTTATCCGGGATAACACCAACTACAGCACGCAGTGGATAGCCGTGGTCAGGGGTGAGCGGCTCGCCATTGAAATGGGTTGCCAGAAGGAAATTCTCCTGGAGGACGATCTCCAATGGCAGATTGACCGTGAAGCCGTATTCGGCGTGTTGCAAGACATAACGGGCTGAAGGGAGCAATTTTATATACCCCCGATCGACCAGAGTACGCACCGAAACCCCTTCCCACACGGTATCGAACTTGCTCCAGCGGGTGACGCAGTGGATATCCATGCGAACCTGCGTGCGCGGGAGTTGGTTGAATTCGTCCCAGCTCCAGCGCACTTCTTGCTCCACCTCTCCCCACACACGAAAATCCCAGGTCGCTGGATTGAACTTTGGCACCGGCCCGTAATGCAGGACGGGGAATTTTTGGGTCAGGGATTGACCGGGTGGCAGGCGGCCTTCCCGGCGGATGCGCTCTTCCTCCCGCCGGCGCTTAAGAATGTCCTCGAACATCATCACCTCCAGGTGATGATTATATCAGAGTGATATTATCAAAATGTTAAATCGTGAAGCTCTCGCCCGGTTTGATGACATGCACTTTGGTGTTGGTTTCTTGCTCCACTCGTCTCGCCCAGGCGTGAGGATCCTGGGTGATCACCTCCCAGGTGTTGTAATGGATGGGGATAACATGCTTGGGTGTGAGCAGTTTCACAGCCCGAAGGGCATCATCTGGGCCCATGGTGTAATTATCGCCAATCGGCAGGATCGCCAGATCAATGCCTTCCTCGCCGATGAGACGCATATCTCCAAACAAACCGGTATCGCAGGCCATGTAGATTTTCTTGTCGTCGTTAGCGGTGAGCAGGAAACCAGCCGGGTTTCCTCCGTAGGAACCATCCGGTAGACCTGAGCCATGGATCGCCATGGTCAACTTCAAGTAGCCGAAAGGGTGTCGATAGCCGCCGCCCAAATGCTGGCCATGTGTCTGCAGACCTTTCTTCGTCAGCCAGCCGCACATCTCAGCGTTGGCGATGATCTTCGCGCCGGTGCGCTTGGCGATCTCCACTGCATCGCCGACGTGATCGCTATGCCCATGGCTGAGCAGGATATAATCGGCTTCCACTTTATCCGGGGTGGTGCTGGCGAGTGGATTGCCGCTCAAGAAAGGGTCGACGAGCAGTTTATACCCCCCAGTCTCAAGACCCAGGGCAGCATGTCCAAACCAGGTGACACGCGTGGTCATAGGTACCTCCTTAATTTTGTTGGATTTCTGAGTGATGACCTTCGTCATGAAAAAAGAACTGCTCTGTCTTTTTATAATCTCTGTCTTCTTTTGTTCTCTTATTGTAAGGGATCATCATGATGAAACCGATGGCGATCACCGCCTCGCCGATCAAAACCCCACTCGCCTGATATGGCCCGTAATAAGGGATCTCTGGAGCGATCTGGCTGCCGAAACCGAAGACATCCGCCATGCCTGAAACCACGGTGATCACATAGCCTGTACTGACAAGGCGCAGGCCTATGTCGGCAAGGATGGCTTTTTCCTGACCGTTCCACAAGGCATTCATGGTGATATACCCACCTGAACAGATGATCCCCAGGCCGATCAGGAACACCGCGATCTGGACAAAACCGACAACCGGGCTGCGATCGAGGCCGAAAACGCCCGGGATAGCACCGATCAGGAAGATCAGAAACCCGACCAGCATAAGAATAAATCCCAGGCGAGTACGAAAGCGCCCATTGGCTTCGGGTGAACTGCTCTGATTCATCGGGGTCAGGGTAAGGTCATTCGCAAAAAGGAAGACCAGTTATCAGCCAATATTGCGGTGATGTCTTTTTCAGTATACCCCTTTTCTTCGAGGATGGGGATCAATTTTTGCAGATCTGCGATCGTGTCTATCTCGAAAGGCGTGTCCTGGACTCCAAAACCGCCGTCAAAATCGGTACCCAAACCGACGTGCCGGGCATCCCCAGCCAGCTGACAGATATAATCGATCTGCGCAACAACCTCGGCGAGAGTGACGGTGTCACGGCTGGCGTCACGTGTCCAATCCCAACGCAGGAATTTGTTATAGGGGACAACCCCGATGATCCCGTCACGTTCGATCAGGCCCTGCAGGATGCGATCAGAGAGGAAACGGTTGCTTTGCACCTCCTTGAGCAGGGTGGCGGCGTTCGAGTGGGAGGCGATGATGGCGCCCGGGTAGTAATCCAATGCCTGGAGAGCTGCCTCTTCATCCATGTGGGAGATATCGAGAGCGAATCCATATTCAGCCATCCCCTCCAGAAGCGCATACCCCGCCTTGGTCAGGGGGCCAGGCTCATGTGTGCCACCACAGAAGCGCGTCCCGGCCCATGCCGGACCGATCAGACGGACGCCGCGCGCCCACCAGGACTCCAGTTCAGCTGGAGATCGAATACCTTCCGCTCCCTCCATAAGCAGCACCAGCCCGACAGGATGCGCCTCTTCAGCCGGGTTTTCCCAATGGGAGATCACATCCTCCAGATCGATCCGACTTTCAACCAGACGGAATTTGTCTGAGTGCTCATCAACCAGCTTCCGGTAGGTATCCACCTGATCGGCATAAAGGGTGTATGCCTGATCTGCATTGGCATAAACCAGCTTATCCCATGCGCCGCGCTGACGGCGGATTGGGGCTGCGAACAAGGTCGCGCAGACGATCGCGATCCGTCCGCGCTGGTATTCGGGCCAGCCAAGCAAGGTGTCGCCATTGTATTTGGGTGCCGGACCTCCTGCTTCGATATGGCGGCTCTCTTCGACAGAGCGGGTGTAATCTCTGCCAAAAGTGAGCATATTCCAGGCGAGATCTTCATGAGCGTCGATGATGAGCATAGGCGGATGAGTGTACAAATTATAGATGGGAGAGCTGTCGGGCGATCAGACGGTCGATTTTCCCCATGGGATAGGTGGATAATTCTGTGGGAAAAGCCCAGGCAAGCGCCTCATGGTGCAATCGGCTGGGCTCACCGTCGGATAGAGTGCATTCGAAAGCGTGGACAGTGACGCGAAAGTGCGTATAGGCGTGACGATAAACGCCAACAAGGTGACCGACCCGAACACCTACTCCCAGTTCTTCTTCGATCTCTCGAATAAGCCCGCTTTTCAGGTCCTCGCCAGGCTCCAGCTTCCCTCCTGGAAATTCCCACAACCCACCCAGCAGGCCGTTGGCAGGCCGTTGCCCGATCAAAACCTTTCCCTCTCTCCAGATGACCGCTGCGGTAACCGTGTGATGCGGTGGGCGGGATTTTCTAGATCTTATCGGCAATTCGTCCTGGACGCCCAGGGCGTATGCCTTGCAAATGTTGTTTAATGGACAGCGCAAACAGTCAGGCCCGGAATGTGGAAAAATCTGGCGGGGTGTGCAAACTGTTGCACCAAGGTCCATTAGCGCCTGGTTATATTCTCCTGCCCGTCCAGAGGGAAGGTTTTTTGCTGCCAGGTCCCAGAGGATCTGTTCACTTTCTTTCGAACCTGCCGGGAAGCGAATGTTGAAAACCCTGGCAAGAACCCGGCGGATGTTGCCATCCAGGGTAGGTTGATCCATTCCGAAAGCTATCGAGGCGATCGCGCCTGCGGTATACCGCCCGATGCCCGGCAGGCGTCGCAAAACATTCACATCCTGTGGCAGTGTGCCGGCGAACCGCTCGCGAACGATTTGGGCGGCGCGGTGCAGATTGCGCGCCCGGTTGTAATATCCCAGCCCCTCCCAAATCCTTAAGACCTCCTGTAGAGAAGCGTTGGCAAGTGTGGGGAGGTCCGGGAATTGCTCCATCCATCGCGTGTAATAGGGGATGACCTTGGCAATTTGGGTTTGCTGGAGCATAATCTCTGCCACCCAGATCGCATAAGGGTCGCTTTGACCGCGCCAGGGCAGCTGCCTGGCGTGGCTGGCATACCAATCGAGCAGACGTTGTGCCAGGGCAGGGACATCTGTCATCTTTTCATTTATATCCCGACCTGAAAGCAGGATATCCGGATCAGCTGGTTCCGCTTGTCTTCCCATCATTTTGAGTGGATCAATGGGTCGTACAATGTCGAATAACTTGTTTGGGTCGAATCAGCAGACAGGGTTTCTGCTCCAGGTGTGAAAGGCGCGGATGGCTCACATCTGAAACCCTTTGCGGGCAGGGATGACTTTATATGAAAAATCGGTGACGAAGTTGAGCAATCGTTCGGTCAGCGCCAGCCATTCATTGGATTGGAGAATGGTGTCCAGGGTCTGTTTATTGGGTACCTCCGCCCCGGCGATGATCTGAGGATGGTTTCCGTACATGGTAAACCAGGCATCGGTCGGCTCCAGTCCCATGCGCTGGATGCCGGGGATGAATTCGCGCACAACGAACTCGAAATATTCCTGCTCTCGGCCGGGCAGGATATCCCAGGACATTAATATCTTAAGCGCCACGGTTGAACTCCAGATCCATTAATGCCTGTATTCTAACACTACAACGCGGGTTTCACCGGACAGGCTGCTGGTGACCTTGAGGGAAGGTTCTGGTTTGACATTCCCCAACCCCATCTCTTTGAGGAACTTGCTTAAAGGGGATATTTTCAAACTCGTGCCGGGGAGCTGGTAATGCATCGGAACCACGATGTAGGGCTCGAAGAGGCTGACGATCTCAGCCGCCTTGGCGGCGTTCAATCCCCCGCCCCCCCCAACGGGGACGAGCGCCACGTGTACCTCGCCCAGCTCTTCGATCTCCGATTGACTGGGGACACGGCGTAAGTCGCCCAGGTGGGCAACAGTGAGGCCGTTGAAGTCGAACACATAGAGTATGTTACGTGGTTCATCCGGTGAGCGTTTGCTTTTTCCATTCGTTTGGACGGCCGTGATGAACACACCACCGATCTCGTACTCGCCTGGGCTATCGATGACATGCTGGCGACCTTTTACAGCAGCGACAAAGTTGTGACCGGGTGCGTCATGGCTGACCGTGACGATATCCCCTTTGATCTTGAGCGGTTCGAACCCTACGGTATTGTGGTCATAAGGGTCGGTAACGATCGTGGCCATGCCGCGCTCGCTCAAGCGAAAGCAGGACAGACCATGATAGGTGATTTCCATGCAACCTCCTTGGAGTGTCGTCACCCGATTATACAATATTGCATGCCAGACGGAGCGTGGATTATCCTCTACCGATGAGTATAATGGTGGCATGGCATCCAATCACCCCGCGGCTCTCAGGCCGAGGATCACGCCAGGCGCGCGTGTTCATCAAACAGGTCCTCGCTCCTGGCGGTTGGAGATCCCGGCCGACACAAGCCTGCCAAATCAGAGACGTTCCAAACGATATCATCTGGCGCAATTGGATGATTACCAGCAGCTTCCGCGCCGCAGATTTCCCTGGCATCCACCGGTGAGCCTGAGTCTGCAGGCGCGGGCTTCCCAAACTCTCATCCCAGGTACCTGGGGGTTTGGGTTTTGGAACGATCCTTTTGGGGTGGCTTATGTGAAAGGGGGCGGGCTGCGGCTGCCCACTTTGCCGAACGCGGCCTGGTTTTTCTTCGCCTCGCCGGAAAATTACCTTTCCCTGCGCGATGACCTGCCAGCAAACGGCGCCCTGGCAGCGACTTTCAGCGCACCGCTCCGACCCCCTCTGGCAGCAACAAGGCTGATTCCAATCCTGCCTTTTATTTTTCTGCCGCCGATCGCGCGCTGGGTGAGACGGCAGGCGCGGGGTTTCATTCGGCAGGCTACTGCCCAGATCGATCTGGACACAACCCAATGGCATCTGTACCAGTTGAATTGGGTGGGTGGTTGCGTTAAATTCCTTCTAGACGAAAAGGTCCTGCTTGAGACCCCGGTTGTTCCGCTTGGCCGGCTTGGTCTGGTGATCTGGATCGATAACCAGTTCGCTGCCCTCACCTCGCAAGGGGGGCTGCGCTTTGGGACACTGCCAACCAGGGACCTGGCCTGGGTTGAGATCGAGGGGCTTGAAGTTGGCGTGATGGAGGCTGCTTGACAATCGTTCTGGCTACGGTTAAAATAAACTTCACAGCGGCAAAGGAGCCGAACCTAAAGGCCGAGATAGCTCAGTTGGTAGAGCACGTGACTGAAAATCACGGTGTCGCCAGTTCGATTCTGGCTCTCGGCACCTCTCGGCCTGGCGGGTAGGCCGAACATGCGGGTGTAGTTCAGTCGGTAGAACGTCTCCTTGCCAAGGAGAAGGTCGTGGGTTCGAGTCCCATCGCCCGCTCTAAGAATGCAGAGGATCACCAGGATTGCTGATTGCCTGTAGACCAATCAGCAATCGTTGTCTAATCGAAAGTCTGGGATAAGATCTTCGGTCATTCGGCGACGTGGCCAAGTGGTAAGGCAAGGGTCTGCAAAACCCTGATCACGGGTTCAAATCCCGTCGTCGCCTCTGCAAACGGTTAATATCCCATTGCGTATGCTTTGGGAAGAGGGTTTCCATCCCTTACCTTGTACCGCGCCCGACACATCTCTGGGTGCGGTTTGTGGTTATAGTGGTCAGCCATGATCACACTTCTTGCACTTCTAACAGTTGATGGAAAATTTTGCATGGGGGTGTATTCGTGTGGACTTCCCCCCGGTTTCGTTCGATCACGATCACACCAGACGCAGTATCATTTACCCACCGCAGTTGCCCGAGTGAGCGCTGCCCCAGGAAGAGCACCGCGCCCGCCAGTTCCAGCAGGCTGTGGAGTGCGAGGCTAGGCTGAACCCCGAGGTGACTCACACTCTGGAGAAACTGGGTTTCAAAAAGCCAGCCCCCTCTCCGGGGTAGGTGGAACCCACCCGGGCTGATCCAGGCCAGACGGTCGTTCATTTGCCTTTACGAGGACCAGAACCTGGCCGAGGTGTAGGCGCAGGGTAAGGAGGGCCGAGGCTGGCTGCGCTGATGCACCAACTCAGATGGCAAAGGGTTTGACCCGAAGGGAAAACCTGAGAACCTCCACCTGCAGCGCATGGTGCGGCCTTTCTCAGACGGCACGCCGACTACGCAGGATAAGGACTCTTCCTTCGCTGCCTGGGTTCCCACCAGCTCCAGGGCTACCCGCCCCGGAATGTTGTTTCGGCTTTGGAATGCCCTAGGCCAACGCAAATCTACCCGAATGATTAATCTAAAGGATAGTAGCACCATAGAAATTTCAGGGATTAGACGATATGTAAGAGATAGCTCTTAGGGCGAAAGAGAAAAGCGGGAGTGAGGTTTCTCTCCTCCGGGAATGAAGGCTTTTGGTATAAAGAGGTGGTGAAATAATGTGTATAAATTAGTTGGTGAAACAGGTGACTGAGGTGGTAATTTGTTGAACAATCCAAAGTATTTCGTCCCCCCTTTACCATTCGACCTAATGAAATCCGAAAGGATTGGCTTGCCTGTTGACGGGAAAGGCCAATTGCAAATAGAACATGCGAGGGTTCCGACGCGCCAGTGTTACCGGCTGAGCCGATGCTCATCATTAGGTTAGGAAGGCGCAGTAAAAGGACATCAGCTTCAACGCCCTTCTATGGTTAAATTGGCAATGTCAAGACGAGCGTAAATGTGCAGCCTAGGCATTGCTTCAAACAGATCGCGCTCCATTTTCTCTTGTATGCCTTGGAGACGAATGAACTTGGTAGGTAATTCAGCTGCCGAAGCTTTTCTGAAGATAACTCTGACGGTCATTCGGGAACCTTCTCAAACTCATCGTCATCTTACCCCGCCCTCCGAGGTGCAACAGCGCATTCTGGAGTTATTGGACTTCTCTACAGAGATCTACACCAGGCTCTGTATTGATCTGCCAAACCGCCGTAAATATGAGCGCCGTGGGTATATTTGTTTGCTATCCAATCTGCCTTTGCCGCTTTGCAGGAATTCAAGGCCGTTCAATTGGCTGCGTAAGTGAATTAAAAATAGCTGCGAACGCGTCGGGAGGGCGGGAATCTCCAGGGATTGTTGTACCAACAATTGCATCTCTTCGCATGAGGTGCCTAACGACAAGGGCTAGGCTCAGGCCGGCCGCGCTGCTGCTAAGGAAAGCGTAGTCGAAGTTGGTCATTTGCGCACTGGCAATGTGCGGCCTTTCCATTCCAACGGTTTGCAGCGGTAGTAGCGCCAGGCCGAACGGGCAGCGGCTGCGGCGAAGAAGGCAACCGTCAGTGGGTAAAGGGGGACAGGTCCAAGAGGCGAGCGGAAACGCAAAGAGGTCAGAGCCCAGATACACATCTGCAGAACGATGGTTACGACAGCGAGTGGCGCGGAAAACCCTGGCCAGGGGTAGCCTATTAAGGCCAGACCCAGACCAATCCACGGCTGCCAAAAGACCAGCAGCATCCAGGCCCAGACGAAGGCAAAGACGGGCAAGTTGTTGCCGAAAGCGGCAAACAGGCTTTTGCTGAACCCATCCCAGGCTTCCGCCAAGGTACGATACATATGGGCTGAGAGGCACGGCGAAACATCGACCAGATCCCAGCGCAGGTTCAGGCGTCGGGCTCGGCGCGACAGGGCAAAATCTTCAGCAATGGCCATCCGCACCGCGGCGTGACCGCCGAGGCGCTCATAGGCGGCACGGCGGAAAAACATACATTGACCGATTCCGATCGCCAGGAAAGACAACGGCAGCCAGCGGACGAGGGGGATGGGCGTCAGGTTGTAAGCAATCCAGGGCAGCATGAAGACTGCCAGCCGCAGGGTGAAACGATCAGCCTGCTGACGCGGTACGCCGGAGAAGCATTCAAGCCGCTGAAGCACCGCCAAAGCGACGATTTCGCGCAAGAATTGAGGTTGGGCCTGTGTATCGGCGTCCAGGAAGAGCAGGAACGAACCGCGTGCCGCTTGCGCCAACTGATGACAGGCCCAATTCTTCCCCAGCCAGCCCTCGGGCAACGCCGCGCCGCGCAGCACCCGCAACTGGGGCGACTCGGCTGCCAGTTGTGCCAGCAACTCAGCGGTGCCATCAGTCGAATCGTCATCCAGGACGAGCAATTCAAAAGGTGCGTAGTCCTGGTCCAACAGTGATCGGACGCACGTCTCGATATTGCCAGATTCATTGCGGGCAGGGATCAATACCGAAACAAACAAGGCCTCGTCGGGCGGCGGAAGCTCGCCCAACCGGCGCATCCCGATTCGATTGCCAAGCAGAATCAGGGCTAACACAAAACAAAAAATCAGAATACCAGCCTGCTGATTGTATAAAAACGTCTCCAATGAGTGGGCAAAGACATTGTTCATGACAAGCGCGGCTGAGCGACTAATTCGCGGCGATGTGTCCAGCTGATGAGACCAGTCTGCAGGACAAGCAGCGTTATCCAGGCAGGATCGCGGTGGAAAACGAACAGATAGAGCAGAGTCAGGGCGGCGGTCAACAGGAGAGAGATGGCCGATTTGCGCAGCCAGAGGAAGATGGGGACCAGGGCGAGCAGGATGACAAGCGGAACCTCGACAGTGCTGACGCCAATCCACGCCCCCAGGATGGTTGCCAGCCCCTTGCCACCGCGGCCCTTCAAGAGAGGTGAAAAGGTGTGCCCCAGCGTGGGCGCCAGGGCCACCGGGACGAGGCTCCACCCTTGGACACCGGAGGTATTTATCGCCAGCGACACCGGCACGACGGCTTTGCTAATATCCAGGAAATAAGCCAGCAGGCCGACCGGCCAGCCAGCGGCGCGCCAGGCATTGGTTGCGCCGGGATTGCCGTCCGCAATCTGACGGATGTCGCGTCCTGTTGTCCAGCGCGTGAGATAGAGCGAAAAGGGGATTGCACCCAGGAAAAAGCCCAGGAACGTGAAGAGCAACACGGTCAACCAGGTAGAAAGGGCGGGCAAAACGACCTCGCAAGGATGTCGCGATTGAGATTGCGACTCAGGCAAGCGAATCCAGCAAAGTCAAGATTTCCTCGTTTGGCGGGATATCGCTCATCGCGTGACCATAGTGAGCATAGCGAACAAGGCCGTCTTTGTCAATGATGACCTGAGCCGGCATACGGCCGAGTTTGAAGAGGTTGACTTCCTGACCGTAGAGTTTCAGGACGCTGTGGGTTGGGTCGGGAAGGCCGATAAAGGGCAGGGCGTTGGCGCGGAAGTAACGGGCGAAGGCGGCGGCATCTTCGGGGCCGACGACCACGATGACGGCGTTCCGCTTCTGGAATTCTACAAAGTCCTGGCGCAACTGCGCCATGTGCCGCTGGCAGAATGGTCACGTGAAGGTTCGGTTTAAGACCAGCAGAACGCTGCGGCCACGGAAATTGGACAGGCGGACGGGTTGGCCGGTGTAGTCGGGTAGTTCGAAGTCAGGGGCGGGGGTGTTCAGGAAAACCTTAGGCATTGGTTTATATTAACGCGAAGGACACAAAGGGTGACCCGAAGGAATACAAAGGTGATGATGTTTTGGGGTTGAGGCGAGACGAACTTCCAAAGTGCGTCTTGCCTGTTGACATATTTCTGGCTCACGGGGCGAACACGCCAGAGAAAATCATCCAGGCCAGGGTGGTTTTGGCAGCCAGGCTGAGTATGATGTAGACGCGCTCGCCGAACAGGTAATCCTTCCAGGGGCCGACCTTCTTGTATTGCAGGAACATATTGACAGCGAAGATGTTGAAAAAGACGAAGATGGTCGGGATAATGGCGTATACAAACCCTGGGGGCTTTATGTCACCGCCGATGTTGACCGCGCCCAGGAAGTACCACAGAATGGCAATCCAGGGGATGATGCCAGCGATGCAGCCGGAGATGAACGCTGTCCAATCGGTCTTCTCGGTGGTCTGGTTGTGCTTCTCCATCAGCAGGCCGAAGAGGTTCATTGCCGCGTTCAAGCCGAAGATGAGAATCACCGCTGCCAGGTCATTGATGCCAACCAGCAGGCCAATCAGGACGATCATCAGTGAAGAGGAGAGGGCATACTCATAGAAGCGGGCTGGATTCATGCCCTTCTTGAGATTCGCCACGTACCACTTGTAGCCAAAAGTCGAGAGGCTGAAGTGGGCCACAGCCGAGATGAGAAGGAAGAGCGCCACGCCCACCCCAAAGTTCACGTTGTAAGCGAGGCGGGGTTCAGTGACCAACGAGCGGGTGGCCAGATCGAACTTCAAGTAGTTGGTGAAGATAGGGTAGGTCTTTTCGAGCGAGAAGGTGATGACGAGCATCAGCACGCCTTGCAGCAGGTGCAGGAAGCCCATCACTAGGTTGAAGGTGCGCAGGGTAAGGAAGGTCTTCTCGGGGGCCTGAGCGGGGGAGAGAGATGGAGACGACATGTTTTTTTCCTGCATATTAGCTTTTTTTTGATTTTTTATTTTAATATAGCATAACTCTTAGGGGGAGAGATGGAGACGACACGTTTTTTCCTTCATTTGTAATATGAGATATGTTTGAATTGATCGACCCCGCATCGCTTACTGGCCAAGCGTGGTCAGGAACATATCCACCGCTTCGAGGAAGGCGGCGGGTTGTTCTTCGTGCGGGACGTGGCCGGCCTGTGAGATGACTACCAGCCGCGCCTGCGGCAGTTCTCCGGCCAGTTGGATGGATTGCTCGGTGGGGACGATGCGGTCGGCCTCGCCGGTGACTACCAGTGTCGGGACGGTGAATTCGTCCAGCCGTTCGGCCAAACCGGACTCTTCGCTGGCAAGGGTTAGTTCCCAGAGTGCCCAGTCCCAGTTCTCGACCTGGAGCGGCTTCTGGTAGAGGGCCAGGGTCTCTTCGCTAATGTGGGAGGGGTCGTACCAGGCAAGTTCGATGAGTTCGGGGCCGCGGGATTGGATCTGACGGGCAATCAGGGGGCCGAGGTGACGCATCTGGGGCGTGCGCAGCAGCCAGCGGATCCCAGCCGGAGCGCCGCCAGCATAGACCGCCGGATCCACCAGGATGAGCGCCTGGACGCGTTCAGGATGCTGGAGATAGAAGTTCATCGCCACCGTTCCGCCGGCGGAGTTACCGACCAGGACGGCTTTCTGGACGCCGAAGTGATCCAGCAGACCGAGCAGGAGGTCCACCTGGGCCTGTGGGCTGTAGGGACTATCGCCCTCCCAGGTCAGCGGGCGCTCGGTTAGGCCAAAGGCCGGGCGGTCGTAGGCGATCACCGTGCCGCGTTCACCAAGCGGATCAAGGACGGCGTTCCAAGAATAGAGGCTGGCGCCGAAGCCGTGCAGAAGGACAAAAACCGGCTCATCCGCTCCGCGCGTCTTGTAGTGGGTGGTCAAGCCGTTGATTTCGACGAACATACTGTCGGGGTCAGCCAGTTCGGCGATCGGCTTCGTCCCCTCCAACGGCGGGACCGGCACGAGGAATGGGCCAAGCAGCAGGAGCAGAAGGATGGAGGCGAAAATGATGAGAACGGCGCGGAGCATGCGGGATTTTTGCATAGGCGGGAAACCGGATAGTCGGGCGATCGGGTAGGCGGAAGGTCAGGCTAAGGTTTTGGCAAGGTTATAGGCGGCCAGGGTGCGCTCGCGGACGGCGATGTGGTCCACGATGGGCGGAGGGTAGCCGGGGAGGTGGATGCCTTTCTCCCAGGGGGCGTGGATGGCGTCGGCGGGGAGGTGAGCCAATTCCGGCACCCAGCGGCGGATGTAGTCGCCGCGCGGGTCGAATTTGCGGGATTGCAAGAGAGGGTTGAAGACACGGAAGTATGGAGCGGCGTCTGTGCCGGTGCCGGCAGTCCATTGCCAGCCGCCGTTGTTGGCCGCCAGGTCGCCGTCGAGCAGGTTCGCCATGAACCAGGCTTCGCCCCAGCGCCAGTCAATCAGCAGGTCTTTGACTAGGAAGGAGGCAACAATCATGCGCGCCCGGTTGTGCATCCATCCGGTGGCGAGGAGTTGACGCATGGCGGCATCCACGATCGGGTAGCCGGTACAGCCCTCTTTCCAGGCGGTAAATTCGGCCTCGTTGTTCCGCCAGGGAATGTTCGCCAGCGCCGGGTTGAAGCTCGTCTGCAGGACATTGGGGAAGTGGTAGAGGATGGAAATGTAGAATTCGCGCCAGATAAGTTCGTTGAGCCAGGTTTCGGGGCCTTTGGGGGTTGAAGGTTTAAGGTCAGAAGTCGAAAGTCGAGCGGCATGAACGGCCTGGCGCATGGAAATCATGCCAAAGCGGATATAAGGCGAGAGGGCAGATGTGCCTGCGAGGTCGAGGCGGTTGCGGGCCTCGGCGTAGGCGTGGATTCCCCTTGCCTCCGGCCCCTCTCCCTGTGGGAGAGGGAAGCAAAAGGATTCGAGGCGGCGAAGGGCTTCCGCTTCACCGGCGGGGAAGAGGGGGTCTTCCTGGACTTTGGGGAGCAGTTCGCTGCCCAATCCGGGCGGGGTGGGTAGGTGCGCCGGGGCAGGGAGGGGGGTCAGGTCGGTTGGCAGAAGGGCTTTCCAGACTTTGCTATAGGGGGTGAAGACAGTATAGGGACGTTCATCCGGCTTGAGCAGAGCCAGGGGATGGTGAACAGTCTGTCCCTGGACTAGGGTCAGAGGCAGGGAGCGGGCGATAAGTTCGTCGCGGGCGCGGGCGTAAGGGGTGTAATCCTCTTCGGCGTAGATGGCTGTCGCGCCGGTCTCGGCCAGGAGTTGACGGAGGACATCGAGCGGATGCCCGTTACGAATGGCAAGATACGAGCCGCGGGCGCGCAGGTCTTCAGCAAGGGCGCGCAGACCGGCGTAGAGGAAGTCGCGGCGGCGGGGGGAGGCGGAATCAAAGCGCGGGTCGAGGATGAAGACCGGAACGACCGCGCCATGTTGCAGAGCGGCGTGAAGAGCCGGGTTGTCGGCTAAACGCAGGTCACGGCGAATCCACCAGAGTGAAATCATAGGTTAGAAAGTTTGAACGTTTAGTGGTAGGTTGACGTCGCAGTTCGGCGCGACGGCGGCGATATTCGATAATGGGCAGGTCGCCTTGAATCAGGATTTCGCCGTTTTTTAGGCCGCTGGGCTGGGGTTGATGGGTGACGACGACGCGCCGGTCTTCATGGGCGACGCGCAGGTTGAAAGGCATGGCCATTTTGGCTACCAAACCGCCCAAAAGCGGCAGGCGCAGGAAACGTTGGTAGAAGCGCAAGTAGAGCAGGGTGTTCTCCTCGTCCACCGGTACAAAGGCAGCCACGACGCGTACATCGGGGCTGATGTAGTTCTGCCACAGGTTGGGCATGATGAATTCAAGATGGACGCTGGTGGCCGATTTTGAGGCAAGTTCGGAGGGCTTGCGCGGCGGTGTGCCGTCATCCACCCGGTTGAAAACGTAGGTGTAGAGCATTTTGTCGCCGCGCCATTTGATGACGGGGCCGTCAACCACGGTGTGGTTGCCGCGTCCGATGGTTTTGCGATGGATGAAAGGGAGATGGGTGGCATCGAGTTGATTCTCAATGACCCGGCTGTAGTGCGCTTGCCATGGGTCACGCGCCGAGGCGTAGGAAAAGGTCTCATCCAGGTTATCGAAGAAGGTCGGCGCTTCCAGGTCAGTGGGATGATTTTCGCCCCACCAGACCCAAATGTATCCGTGCGCTTCCCAGGTGGTATAGGTGTGCAGGCGCAGCGCGGCCGGGACAACGCCATTGCGTCCGTTGGCCGGAACCAGGACACAGCGTCCGCTGGAGTCGTATTCGAAGCCGTGGAAGGGGCATTGCAATTTGTCAGCCACCACTTCCCCCAAACTCAACTGTACGCCGCGGTGGGGACAGCGGTCGATAGCGCAATGCACTTTTCCAGCGCGGTCGCGCCAGAAGACCATCTTCTCGCCCATACGGGTCACCCCGACAGGTTTTTCTTTGACTTCGCTCGATTCGAGCAAGACGTACCACTGGTTTCTAATCATGATTTCTCCTTGCGCCTAAAGTCCTGTGTTGCAAACGTGGTATCAACACAGGCGTATTTCTCTTGTATGCTTCGTAATCTGCCTGACCGCCCCATTTGGCATCTGCTTTCTTTTCGAGCAGCGGGATGCCGCTGATGCGGGTGAGCAGCAAAGCGACAAAGAACGGCGAGAGCAGCGCGATCCATTGCCAGCCGCGCAGGACAGGCACAGCGATGATGGCAACCCCAACCCAAAGGGTGATTTCGCCGAAGTAGTTCGGGTGACGAGAACGCGACCACAGACCGGTTTGGATGAAACAGCCTTTGTTCGCGGGGTTGGCGTTGAAGCGGCTTTTCTGCGCGTCGGCGACGACTTCGATGGCAAAGCCAAACAGCCAGACGAGGAAACCCACGACGGCATACGCGTCCACAGCCTGAAGCTCTGTTGTGGTGATAGCAATCAGCGCCGTCGAAGCGGTGAAAGTCACCCACAAGGCTTGCATGGTCCAGACGTTCAGAAAGCGCGGGAAAGAGGGCTTGAGTACATCGAAGCGGTCATCCTTGCCCGCTTTGCGAATGCGGCGGAAGAGAAAGACGCCCAAGCGCACTGCCCAAACGGCCACCAGGGCGGCCAACAGCAGTGAGCGCGCGTCGGTTTTCCCGCTGAGCGCGAGCGCCATCAGCGGTATGGTCAGGTAGGTCAAGCTGCCGGTAAGGTCGAAGAATTTCTCGGTTTGCAGAAGGTAAGCAGGCAGGAAAGCCAGCCAGTTGATGAGAAAGGACAGCCCGACAGTCAGTGCAAAGACAGGCAGGCCGAGAAAAAGCGTGCCACCCTGACTTCCCGCCCAGGCAATACCGGCAGCGGTCAATAGCATGATAAATAAGGCAAGAACTTGTTCTTTCATGCGCGTGGCGCTTTTGCAAAACAATCGGTCAGTTCAACAACTCAGGCAGGGTAGATTCCTTCACCTGATTGGGGAAAATATGGTGCAAGATTTTCGACACTTTGCAGGCGAAGTTTGGATCGAAGGTGTAGAAGCCTCGTACATGCGCGGTTCTTTCGGCAGACGGTCGGCGGGCTTGACTACTTCGGCCAATCGAGTCATGTGTACGCCCAGCCCATAGGCGATGACGGACCAGTACTCCTCGAGGGGCGTCCTGCTGGTACTCAAGATAATTGTCTGCGGAATTTTCGGCGGCTGGACTTCAGGAACGCCGTGGAGCCACAGTCCAGTCGAGGCTTTGGTCACCCGACCGTAGTGCCACTCTTGCTGGTTGGCAAAACGTGAAAAGGCTTGGAAGGAAACGTGCACATCCGCCACGCCGGGGTCGGCGAGGACGAAGTCCTCGATGAGCTGGCTGATTTCGAGTGTCCCTTGGACGGTGAAGATATCGCGAAAGTTGACCCGCTGCAGGTCCTGGGCGCTGGCGCTTTTAAGAGAAGCCTCGGCGGGGGGTGGGAAGAGCGGCAGGAGTCTGCCGAAGTATTGGGTCTGTATGTCACGTTCGAGAGTCATGGCTGTTCTCCAAAGATTTCTGCCATCTTCCGACGGCGGAAGTCGAAGATATGTTCTAGTTTGCGGCGTATCCATAGAGCATGCACCAAGTCGCCAAGAGGACCAAAAGGTAAAGCATAGGTAACGCGATCGGTCATCCAGACTCCGCCCTCAGTCGGTTCAAAAATATGCTCGTGATACCAGAAGCGGTAGGGACCGAGACGCTGTTCATCCACGAAGTAGCGGCCTTCGACCACATAGGCAATTTCGGTCAACCAAACCGAGCGGAGGAAAGGCAAAAAGCGGACGTTGTACTCAATGAGTTGGCCGGTGTGCATGGGCTGTTCGCCACCTGCAACGATAGCGAAGTCCATATCCGGCGGGGTCATCTCATTCAGGTTGGCTGGAGTGGCAAAGTAGAGCCAAACCCGTTCGATAGGCGCAGGGAGGAATTGGCGGCGGATGAGGCGGTGGATCATAGGCATGGAGTCGTATAGTCGAATAGTCTGGGGTTAGCGGATGAGACGGCGTTCGAGAGCGGATTGGAGCCTGAGGAATTCGCCAAATTCTCGGCATTCAGCAGGCCAACCAGATGATCATCTTGCACTACGGGGAAAAGCTGGCAATCGCAGACTTGCAGGAGGCCCAGGGCAGCTTCGAGCATGTCGCCTGGATGGACGATTTTAAAGTCACGGCGCATGACTGCGTCCACGCGCAGGGCTTCGCCATGACAGGAGAGGGATTTCATCAGATCGGCACGGGTCAGGACGCCGCCGACGCGCCCGCCATCCACGACCGGAAAATTTTGCTGAGAGGTGGCGAGCAAGTACTCTACAACCTGGCTCAAACGGTCGAAGAGGGCCAGAGATGACGATCGTTCCGGGGCCGATGTATACACCGACGTCATAGAAGGATGTTTATTGTATTCCACAATCAACCCGTGCCAAAAACTGCCGGATGCTGGCGAATCTGTTCGATCAGATCACAGTCATAGCGGATTACTACCACCTCGTAGCCGCGTGCCCGCAGTTCCGCGCGCATCGCCTCGTCCTGACGGCGCTGTTCGAGCTGGTCATGGACGCTGCCATCACAGAAAACGCAAACGTTCGGCTCGTAGAAGAAATCCGGCACGCAGCGCGATTCAGGAATTTCCCGCTGGGCATCATCCGGTAGGCGATAATGACCCTCAGCCAGCGCATCCAAAACGCGGCGTTCCAGGTGAGAGCGCGTGTCTGTGAGGGAACGCAACCAAGCCAAGTGTTCCTGCCAGGTGCGCCCTGCGATGCGAGGCAGGGTGTGGCTCTGGGTCAGGGTAAGCAGGGTTCGGCGCGCTAGACTACGGTCAATGAAGGTCGCTTCGAGCTGATTGCTGTAACTGAGCAGGCACTCGTAGCAAGCGGCGACACAATCGGGTTTTATGTCCTGACCGTTCTCGTCGTAGTGGGCGCGCTCCAGCGCGGCGCGAGCGACTTCGGCCATGGCTCCTGGCTCTTCGATGAGACGGCGCAGCACGCCGCTGCCACCTTCTGAGGTCTCAAAGAACAGGATAGCACGGTGTTTCTCGCGGCCTATGCTCTTGGCGGCCAGTTCGTTCTCTTCCAGTTGATAGACCTGTTCCAGCCCGCGCTGCAAGGCAACGCGGAAGGTTGTCTCGAAGGCGCGTTCTTGGAACAGAGTCGGGTCGGCAGGACGGAACAAGAGCAGGTTATGGGTGTCCTGTACGTTCAGTCTTACGGTCTCTAGCCGCTGTCCCTGGTGGCGGGAGAAGCGCAATTCGTCTTGTTTTTCTGTGATGACAGAGCCGCTCTCAAAGTCTATGACAAAGCCCTCGGCGCGCGCAGCCCACCAGCCGTGATTGACACGCAGCAAGATAGCGGAGGGGGCGTAGGTGAGGTGGAAAGTAGGAGAGAGGGAGGTGTCGGCACAGAGGACCGGGACGGAAGGAGCAAATTGATAGAAGGTCTCGATACGATAGCCGCGGCGGAGGCGCTCTTCCTCGTTGGAGGTGATACGCTCGCGGTGGCGGGTCTTGACGTTGGGCATGTCCAGCAGAGGCGCAATTAGGCTGTTTTCGCCGTTGAAGCGTGTCTCGCAAGCAGGGCATAGATCCAGGTGCGGTTCGCAAAAGGAGCCGCAGGTATAGCACAAGCGCAGGTGGCGGCGACGTTGGTCCAGGCCGCCGGGCGGAGATTGGAAGGCATTGATCTCCCAGCGAGCGCCTTCGTGATAGAGGAAGTTGCCGGGGGCGAACTCACGCAAAGCCAGAAAACGCGGACGGGCTATAAATTCGCCATCGCCGCGCGGCATCCAGGCGCGTACTGGAAGGGCTGGGAAGTTGTAGCCTGGCAGAAAGCCCTCACTGGCCAGATAGCGGTAGGGATAAAAGTCACTTTCCTCGCGAGAGGTTTCGATTTGCAACAACAGGTTGCGCTGACGGATTGCTTCCTGTTGCAGACGGTTTGCGGTTTGCTGGACTTCGGCTCGGCGGGCTTGCAACAGGGTGGCCTGAGCTTCGAGCAGTTGACGGGTGGCAGCGCGAAACAATTCCCGCCAGCGGTCGAAAGCGCGGTCAAATTCTTGCGGGGCGTCCTGGAGAACGCGATCAAGCCATTCATCAGAGAACCAGCCCGCCGTGCGCAGCAAGTTTTCATCGGCCTGTAAGACACGTCGCATGCGTTGACGCAGCCGTTGACGAGTTGAATCGCTCAACTGGATGGCAGCAAGCACTTCGGGACGCAGCGGCAGAGCCTCCTGGGCGGTATCAATCACCTGCTCGATGGATTGGCGCATGGGCAGGCGCACTTCAGCCAGCCAGAGGGCGTGCAAATGGGCGCGCATGAGGCTTTCGTTGGCAATGTCCAGTTTGGGGGCGCGCACAGTGCCGGCCACCATGTCCTGACGGTGATGGAAGAAATACTGGTCATGCGGGTTGAGAGCGCCGCAGTAGGTGAAGATCAGCCCGGCCCGGCCCTGCCGTCCAGCGCGTCCACTGCGTTGGGCATAGTTGGCCGGCGTGGGTGGAACATTGCGCAAATGCACCATATCCAAGTCTGCGATGTCAATGCCTAACTCCATGGTGGGCGAGCAGACCAGGTAGGGTAGGCGACGGCCTAATTCTCTCTCTTTCTCCGTATCACTCTCTTCCCACCGGAAGCGGCGTTCACGGCTTTCGCGCTCACCTGGCGCGACCACTTGGGCAGTGTGCTCTCGCGCTTCTAGCCCGGCTAGGTCAGCAACCGTTTCCCGATAGAAGCGCTGGAAAAAGGCATTGACCGGTCTCTGGCGGTTGGCATAGGCTTCGACGGTGGCGCGACGAGTGTAGATTGGGTCGAGTGGCGGTGGCGTGCCATCTCCAGCCTTCCAGATAAGACAGGCGGCGTCGAGTTGGAAGCGTTGATGGTCTTCTACTGTCTCAATGCGTGCGAGCAGGCCATGACGCACCAGCAGATTGAGCAGGGATTCTATCAACAGGCGGTACTCTTCATGAGTTAGGCCCAATCGGCGACACAGGTAATCTCCCAGAGTGCTGCGCGCGCCCAGGCTGAACCCCTCGACTGGCCGGGAAGATTGCCCTCGTAACACGAAGCAGTTCGCCGTGTGCAGTTGATCGCTATCGGGATCTAGGCCCCAGAACTCGTTGAGATGCTGGTCACAGCGACGGCGCAGTTGACCTTGGGCTTGTTCCTGTAAGACACGGGCGTTGATGGCAAGTTTGCGGCGGAACTGGTCGAGCAGGGGGCGGATAAGGACCTGCCTCTGCTCAAGCGTGAGTGCTGCAAGGGCAGGGTGAATATTCCATTCATCGTGCAGCCCACAAAGTGCCTCCAAACCGCGATACTCAATGCGCAACAGGCCGAGTTCTTCCAGGTTGGGTTGGATAACGCGCCATCCGCGCTGTAGGTCTTCGTAGAGTCGGTATTCGGTCAGTTCGGTGAAGGTCTCCCAAACTTCATGGGCGGCCTGGGAGTCAGGCTCGAGTTCCGGGTTTCGTGCGATGTCGCGCACGCCGAAGCCGCGTTGCAGAGCAGCGACGGTTTCCTGTGCCACTCGGTCGGGCGTGAGCACTCCATGATTCTGCAAGGCCGAGACCAGTGCCGATCGCAGTACGGTCAGATGGATGAAGTCATTGAAATGACCGGCTTGAAGAGAGGCGTCTTGACGGTTGTCGGTGAAAGTGAGAAGTTTATCGCGGGCAGAGCCTGTGCCAGCAGCCTGCCGCAAGAGGGATACAGCGAGCACGGTAGTGGCGCTAGAGCGGGCTTCGCTGGAGAGGGAGGCAAGCTTGCGGAATTCATCTTCCCTACGGGTATAGAACTCGCCACAGTTCAGGCACAGGCCGAAGGGTTCGGGCTGATACCACATTTTGATGGCCTCCATCTCCGGCAACGGCGCAGTCGAGAAACTCCCATCGGGGCGCACCCAGAGCGGGAACGGCACCCGCTCGCGCATATTGTGCTTGATCCGCCCGTTCGGTTCGCGCCATTCTTCGGGGAGGTAATCCCCGCTCCAGTCGTTTTCAAGCGGGGCGAGCATCAGGTAACCGGGCTGGTAAGCTTCCTCTATCTCCTCGAATGGACCTATCGGGTGAGGCCAGAAGCGGTCTTCGGATTGCAGGACATGGTAATACTCCTGCCCACACTGGCGGCAGAATTTGAGCGGCAGGAAACGGCGACCTTTGCCAGCCTGCACTTGGCCCCCAAGCGTGAATTCACGCCGATCGGCTGGCTCAGGAGTGGCGTATAGGGAGCGCCCCTGGCTGATAAACTGGTGGATTTTAAAGGCGAATGCGCGCCCGCCTTCTTCGCGCCCCAGTTGACCGCCGAGGGCCAGCCAGGCGCGCAGGGCATGCTCACAGGTCTGCTGGTCGAGGCCAGTCTGGCCAGCGATTTGTGTGACGGCTTCGGACAGGGTAATGGGCACGCGGTGCTGGTATTCTCCTTCGGGGTCAGAAATGATGCCGAAGGTGTGTTCGATCCAGCGAGAGAGAGGATGGGTTTGGTATTCAGAAGGCGTGATAGCGGGAGAGGGCGAGAGCGTGAGAACGGCGGCGCGGAGTTCGTCCGGCGTGGGTGGGCTACCCTGGGTGAAAGGGACGAGGGTCTCTTCGATGACATCGGCTTCAGTAAAGGGATGACCAAAGAGACGGGCAGCGAAATCGGCCACGGCCTGACGGCGCTGGTGTGGCGTGGCATCCCGCTCGGAGACCATGGTGGCTGAGGTGCCGATGTGAATCAGGCCCGGCGCGGCGGCGCGTTCCTTCAGACGGCGGATGAGCATGGCCACATCAGCTCCCTGCCGCCCGCGGTAGGTGTGCAGTTCGTCGAAAACCACAAAGCGCAGGCCTCCTCCGGCAGCATCCAGGAATCGCTGGTCTTCGGGGCGGACGAGCATTAGTTCTGCCATCATGTAGTTGGTCAAGAGGAAGTGCGGCGGGCGCTGACGCATAGCCTGGCGGGCCTCTTCACCGGTTTCGCCGGTGTATTTGGCAAAGGTGATGGGAAAAGGTAATCCTGTTCGTTTTTCGTAGCCTTTTTTGAGAGCCTCGAGCGCCTGGAGTTGCGATTTTGCCAGGGCATTCATCGGATAGACGATGAACGCCACGGTTCTATCGGCAGCGGGCTGACACAAAATGGACTCGGCAATGGGGATGAAGTAGGTCAGGCTCTTCCCAGAGCCGGTGCCACTGGTGACAACGTAACTCTCGCCACGACGGGCTTTTTCAAGGGCCTGTTCTTGATGGTGGTAGAGGCGAAAAGGTTCGCCGCGTTCATCACGGAAGATGCGGGCGGCTTCGGGGTGTAGATCGCTGCGCCCGGCCAGTTCGTCCACGCTGGAGCCGCGCTGATATGACGGGCTGACCTGGAGCAGAAAGTCGGGCCAGAGATGCGCCTCTTCATCCAGGACGCGGTCCACAAAATCCCTAATGCGTTGATCAGCGACGAGGATAAAGGAACGCACAAAGTCGCGGTATTCTTGCATGACGGCGGTATGCAGGTCGAAGATGGTCATGGGAGAATCCTCCAGGTCATTCCCATTGCCAGCGAATGGGATTCCAAATCTCACCGGGCTGCCCGCTCAACACAGGGTCAAGAAAGCGGCGCATGGCCTGGGCCGCTTCATCCAGGCTGGTGTATTCCAGGCCAGTTTGTTCACACAGGCGGCGAAAGGGGAGCGACCAGGAACGAGGCGGGGGCGGCATCTGTTGCGGGAGGGAATAGGTGCCGCGTTGGGCAAAGGTGGCTCGCAAAGCCTGGCGCAACGTCCCGGCGCGCAGACTTTCCCAGCGCGCCATCAATAGAATATCCACCCAGTCGCGCACCCGGCTGCTTTCGCCGGAGGCATACAAGCGGGTGAGCGCATGGACTTTTTCGGCAATCTGTTGCGAGAGCGGATACGCTGGTATGGTCGCTGGTTCAATCTCAGCAAAAGCCAGTAAAGGCGGCGCAGTGAGCAGGTCGACAGATTCAATGAGCGGGTCGCCAATGCCCACATCCACATGGAACGTCTCGAACAACCGCCCATCCAGCAGACTTTGAACCGGGAAACGCAACCCGGCAGGTTGCCCCGGGCGCGCCACTTCAAAAGTGAACCAATCGCCCATATCAAGTAGCGCCGCGGCAACCAGGAGGCGGTGGACATCCTGCGCAGCCAGAGAGTAACGCAAGAGCAGGTCAATGTCCTGCGTGGTCCGGGCGCGCTCGGGCAGACGGAGTTGTAGCGCCAGTCCCCCTTTGAGCACCCAGGCATCCGGCTGCGCGGCGATGAGGCGTGCCAGAAAGCGCTCAAAGGCGACCATCTTGCGCAGGCGTGCCAGCGGCACCCCTGAATTCACGGTCTGCTGGCGCAGGCGGACTTCCAGGGCACGGCGAAAGGCAGCGCTGCTTTCATAGCGCATGGTATTCCTCCAACGCGCGGCGCAGGAGGGCGGCGACCCGCCTCCCGCGCCGACGGGCTTCCTCTTCCAGCGCCGCCTCGCTGACCATGCCGCGTTTCAGCGCCTGGTGGATGGCCTGTCTGACCCATTCTTCTGCCACGCCGGACCGGATCAGGTCGGTCATGGTACGCGGCAGGGTGGTGACGGGCAGGCCCTGGCGGATGGTAACTTCCTCAGGGTTCAGGCGGGCCGTGTGAAAGCGTATCCCTGACAGACGGCGCGAAGCGGTGCGCGGGACAGTAAAGTGAATTTCGGCAGGCAGCAGATCGGTCAGGCCGTAGAGCAGCAAAGCGCTTTCGTGTGAGAGGACGGCTTTTTCCCCGGCAGAGAGCCAGGCAATGTACAGGTCGGCGTGGGGCATTTCGGGAAAGTGCGCCAGGCGATAGACGCCGCGGCGCACGCGCAGGAAGCGCCCGCTTTGGATATGGTGGGAGAGCAGGGCTTTGGAGTACCCGGACTGGCGCGCCTGCCGCGCGGAGAAGTAGCCTGCCTGACGTTCGGCGATTTCGTAGAGTTGGGTATCGTTCACGGTCTCACCTGTGTGTGCAAAAGGTCAAGTGTTGTTTGACTTTCTGCACACATTATCTTTGAGATTGGCGGAAATGTCAACTGGGATGTTCCCACGCCTCCAGCACCAGACGCCGCGTGCGATACTCGCCGTACTGACGGAGTTCCTTCTCTTTCAGCACGCGGAAGGTTTCGCCGGGGAATACGTTAAGGGGCAATTCCTGTTGCATCTTGCAATCTTTTCATTACCAAACTGATTACCACCAGTTGGTCAAATGCCTCATAAGCATCAATCCCGACCCAGGTTTTATCTTTTGGCTGGTGCCCTTTTGGGTTGCGGAATGCCTGGAAAATGCCGATTGTTAGGGACGAGAACCCTCTTTGTTCATCCAGTTGTGAAACAAAATCCGTAGATGTTGTATCCAATGGGTTCAATTTAACACGAGGAGTAGAGAAGTTGCGGGAACTCATATCCGGTCTGCCAAGCACATCTTCAACCAGGTTGACACCTATTCTCGTAGAACCGGATATTTTTTTCAGATAATCTTCCAGTGCCTTACATGCCTCAAAGACTGCGCCGAAGTAATTCCCGGCCTTGAAATCTCCTTCTGCAATTTGTCTTACCCTGTCGTGCAATGGATAGTAGTCAAACAACATAGCCGGGTCGGGGCGGCTGGTTTGTCGGACGAGTGCTTCATAAAGCAATGCCAGTTCCCACTCCGTCAAAACGCGCCGGGTGTCAAACTCATCTGTCTTGTACAAGAGCAACGTAGGTTCGATGCTTTCAAATTGTGACCAGCAATGGCTTTTGTCCACCATTTCGTTGTATTTTTCTGCCCACCAAAGCATCATGAGCACATCAGTCGCATCTAATGGCCGAGATAATTGCAGAGCATATTTTTCCCCAACTTCTTTCAACGCAGCCGCGTACAATATCTGGCGTGCCAGGCCGCCTTTTGTCTGCGAACCAACAACGTTCACGAAATGACTTTTTGCCTTTCTCCTTCGTTTTAGGGAAGAAATACCAAAGGCCATGAGAAAAACTTGTTCAGGGTAGCGCAACGGTGAAAACCTGTTATCGGGGTTCAACTCTAAAAATGTATTCAGAACCTTTTCAACAAAGGCTCTATCTGGAGCATAACCAAATTCACGTTGCAGCCAGATCAAGAAGAGTAAAGGGCTGATGTTGCGTTGGGATTGCCAGGCCGACTCTTCTTGAGCCCACGCTTGTAATCGTTCGAACATTTCCTGGGCTAGCAAAGACGATGCACTTCCCTCGCATAAGAATGCATAAGCGAGCCAGGAGGCCACAAAGGGGTCCCACTCCTGGTCCAGTTCATTTTTCCGCGTCAGTAAGGCGCGCTTGACTGATTCACGATACTGTAACAAGTTTAGAGAAACCATGCTTTATCCGCCAGCAAACCCAATTGGGCTACGTGTTGAAGCCAGTTGTCAACGCCTATTTCAGCAATCAAATTCGCAATCAAGCCAGAATAGTTCAACGTAGCCGGTACAGACTGAGCGTTGAAGCCGCGCCAGTTTACAGCAGCAAAATCGAAAACTTGCCTGACCAGCCGTGGAAATTCACTCGGCAAAATTGTTGATCGAGTGTCAAAGCGAATTTCATACAAACGAGGAACACCCTTGCGATTACGAACCTCTTCACCCGTTCGAAAATCTCGCTTACGACCGTCAAGGAAGAGCAAAGTTTCTGTCTCGGAAAGCGCAACCTTTATGCCGGGTTGAGGAACATAACTGGGATGGACAGTGTCAAACAACCGATAAGAACTATATCCGTTCAAATGCAGGATGGCGTATGGAATATTTGCCCCCAGTTTCTTCATCGCTTGCTCTGCCGCATAGAACTCGCGGAATTTGCCGGGCTTTTTGCACAGGTGTATCACAATTTCGTCGGGTGTTCCGTTCAAGTTAGCATATTCATTGTAGGCTTTGACGATAACGCCCGCCAGTGCTTCCTGGTAAGCACTTCTATCTTCCCAATAAACCGGTTGAGGAGCAATACTGGAAAAGAACAGATAATCACCATCGCTGCTGAATAGCGTAACAAACCCCACCACCCTTCGCTTTTGTTTATCCTCCGCGCGGCTTATGCCCACCACCAGGCTTTTTTCTTTCTGCGAAGAGAGGACTGTCCAGGGAGTGCCACCTACTTTAGCATACATTTGAAGTGCAATATTTTCAAGCATCCAGGGTAACTGAGAGGGATTACGAAGTTTTTCCTGTGTAGCAAATTGACTCGGAATGCCGAGCCCTATCAGGATTGACTTGACGCTGGCATAAAAGGCAGGGTTTTGCGTTGACGTAAGAAACAGAACAATATCTGGATTGGTATCTCGAACCCATAAACGAAGCTTAGTATCTATCTGCTCCGGTGTTTCTGTAGAAATGCTAGGCTCGCCGCAAACAGTGAATGGAAGCCGAAACAACTTTTGGAAGCCTGCAAAAGAGCCATTGCCATTCTGCAAACCGCTTACCACAACTTGCTTCGTGCTTTGTAGATGTGTAGGATAAACCACCAGGCAATTTATCCGATCCTTTCCGAATGTCATTGCGTCGTATGGACCATAGTTTTGAAGCCCACGGCGTGGATAGTAATCCCGTTGGCTTGTAGATGAAGCGCTGAATCGCAACACTGGAGGTGAAAGTTTCTCGCCAACAAAGTACAACATGGCTACCTCCTATAAGATGACCGGGAAAGGAATAGACGCCAATTGTGCCTTTCCACCGCATGGCAGGAGAAATTCGCAAAACTCTTGGGCGAATGGAAGCAAGTAATTATGCATTCGCATTTGTGAGATTTGTAAGTTGAAGCGCGTTGTGCCGCGCAGATACTCTTCCTGAATGACCAGAGCTTCGTTCAAGGCGTTTTTTACGCGCATTTGGTGCGTGTTGAGCGGATTGCCATGTTCATCCTGATATGCCCAGATGACATCCACAACCAACCCCAGAGATTCAACGGTAGGATAATACACGCAACGCAAATCATAGCCAGCGAAAACTTTGACCCTCCCCTGAGGTGTTACACCTTTTGGGGATGGACGAAATATCTCTGCTCTGGCCTCAACCCCTTTAGGGGAAGTTCTTTCTCTTTGCCAAAAACCTTTGTCCAAGGCCGACAGAATTAGTCCATCCATGACCACATGAGCCGCAAGCGTAGGAATATCTCGGAGGAAAATTCTGTCTTCCTGAAAGTCCCTGCCAGACAGGAATGTGAGCGCATCTCGACCATAGCCGTACACGTGGTTCTTGTGAGCGTAAACGAAAAACTTCGCTTTTTGACCTTCGATTTCATTTCGCAATGTTCGCAGGTCAACCGCTTGGGCACGTTCAATAACCATCACTGTCACGGCTTCTTCAGGCAAGGTGACCGGGAAAATATTGGTATAAAGACCAGGTTGGAGTTGCACGCTATTCATTGCCTTTTTCCTCCCTCGCCATCCTCTCATTCAACCCCGTCAACCGCACAATCAACTCCCGCCTTGCCTCCGCCGCGGGCATGAAGCGCGTCTGGCCGCGCTCATTCTGGTAAAAGTCGTGGCGCAGGTCTAAATCTTCCCAACCATAGCAGGCGAGGATGGCGTTATCCATTTCAACGTGCAGTGTGCGCAGGCGAAGGATGTCATCGTCCTGGCAGGCGTGGGCGTGGAAGAGGTTGTAGGTTTTGGTGAGACCCAACTGCCGCGCCCGCATGACCTGCCGGCGGTGTTCGTGATACGCGCTGCCGATGCGCGCCGCCTCTTTTGCCGCTAGTGGCCACTCCTCCGCCCTCACGCTCTCACCCTCTCCATCTCTCTCGCTCTCCCGTTCTCGTGCTCTCTCGTTCTCCCACGGCGGGAAGGGGAAGGTGTCGAAGCAGTCGGTGGGGGTGTAGCGGATGTCGGTGCGCAAACTGGAGGCTTGCTTGCGCAGCCAGGTCTCATGCACAGCGGATTGCAGCAGGGCGAAGTGGTAGTCGTCGTCGAAGGCGAAGACGATGGTGGCATCGCTGTAAATGTAATTTTTGGGAACAAATGCAATCCCATGCAGTTCACTGACCCGACTCCTCACCAGCACCCGCCGCAGGGGAGCGATGGCAACGCGCATACCTGCCCGATACGCGCCAAACTGCCACCAGAATTCGCGGTTGCGCTTGTCGCCGGGACCGGTCAGGCGTTCACGCTCTGGCTTCACACGCTCTTCCACTATTCTGAGCAAGGCGGGATACTCACGGGCGCGTTCCAGCGGCCAATCGTGGAAGCAAATCACCCAGCGGCTGGGCTGTTGTGTGGGGTGGCTGTTCAGGTCTTCACCGTTCAGGTAGGGGAAGAGGCAATCGGCGTGGCGCGGGTCTTGCGCCAGCAGGCGCTCGGCTTCATCCGGTTCCAGTACGAAGCCAATGCCACGCACGATGTCACCCTGAAATGCCTTACCTTCGTTCTGCTTGAGGCGGGCGGGTTCGCTTTCGGGTTGGTCGTCGAGGCGGGAGGAGATGAAATGGACGGGGCGAGCGTCGAGAACGCCCCCACCCCTAGCCCCGCTCCCAGCGAGCGCGGGGAGTGTTCTCAAGGCGACGAGGTTGACTTCGACGTTGGCCTGGCCGGGCCATTTGACGAAGCGTTGGGCAAAGGCAATCTGCCCGCCCTGTTTGAGGATCACCGCCAGGCCGCTTTCGCGCGTGTCGCCCTGGCCGAGGGTGTTGGTGGCGATCATGCCCAGCCGCCCGCCGGGTTTAAGCAAACCGAAGGCGCGGCGAAAGAAAGCGGCGCACAGGTCGGCCGTGCCGTCGAAGGGACGAAAGGCGTATTCCAGCCACCTGCGGTAGGGTTGGCCAAACTTGCCGCTGATGCGCAGTCCACCCATGAAGGGAGGGTTGCCGAGGATGACGTCGAAACCGCGTTGTTTGAGAGCGTGAGAAGGTGAGAGGGTGAGAGCGTCAGCATGAGACTCATGATCTGCCGTTCTCGTGCTCTCGTGCTCTCCAGAAAACACCTCGGCAAACTCCAGCGCCCAGTGGAAGAAGGCGCGCTCGGTGCGACCTGCCAGGATGCTTCCGGCGAGCTGCGGATCGGTCAGGCTGCCGCGCGAGAGGGCTTCCTGGACAGCGGAAGTAGTAATGGATCCCTCCCCTGCCCCAAAGAAGGCGGCGGTATAGGCGTCGCAGGCGAGTTGCAGGATTTGGAAATCGGGGCTGGCCTGCGCTTGCTGATAAGCGGCGCGCTTGGCGCGCACCTGTTCGATGGTCGCTTCGGGCATGATGGCAATCTGGCGCATCGTCTCCGCAAAGTCAGCCAAGGGTTGCGAGACAAAACCATGCCGAAACAGGGTGGCGGCGCGCTCGCGGGCGTTGCGCTTGCGGGCTTCGGCTAGGCGCTTGCGGTTGGCGTTCCCCAACGGCTTATAAGCCTCATCGGGGATGCCCTCTTCGAGAGCGGTCAGATCGCTCAGCCCGACCAGGGAATCGCCGTGCCGAATGTGATGTTCCAGGAAGGTGAGCGGCTTGTCCCTTTCGTGACCCTCCAGCCAGAGCGCCACGCGGCACAGTTCCACTGCCAGCGGGTTTTTGTCCACACCGTAGATGCAATGCGTGATGGCGTCGCGCACGCCCTGATGCACCGCTTCGGGGGCGGGTTCGTCTTCGCCGCTGCGCAGGCGGGCAAGTTCTTTGCCCAGCCGCCGCGCCGCAGCCAGCAGAAAATGCCCGGAACCGCAGGCTGGGTCGAGCACTTTCAGGTTTAGGATGGCAGCCTGTTTCTCATCATTCGTGCGGCAGGCCGCCAGGCGTCCCTGCAAGACCGGCTCCAGAGTATACTGGATAAGCGGTGCGACCAGTTCGGGCGGGGTGTAATGCGAGCCGGTCGAGCGGCGTTCCTCGCCATGCGCTTCCATCTGGAAGAACGGACGATTACCCCGCCACTCGATAATGGGATGCAATTCGAGCAAGCTCTCGTACACCGAGCCGAGTTCTTCGGTATCCAGCGCGGCGTAGTTCACGCGGCGCGGCGGGTCATCGTAGAAGGACAGATGCCAGAAGGCCTCCAGAAGGTCGCGGTTGGAGATGACGGCGTTATCCAATTCCTGATGGGCGAAGAGTTCGCCGTTGAGCGGCGGCACGCCCAGCAAGGCGGCCCAGTTCTCGTCTTGGAAGATCTTCCATAGGGCGCGCAATCCCAGCCACAGGTCGGCGTCGTCGGTATAAGCGGCGCGGTTTTCGCACAGGCGGCGCAGGCGCGTCACGCCGTAACTTTCCAGGTAGATTGGGTTCTGCCCCATCAGGCCGCGCTCTTCGGAGACAAGCAGGAAGAGGAAGCGGTAAACCAGGCGGAGGAGTTGTTTGTATAGGTTGAGAGGGTGAGAGGTTTAGCGCGTGAGACTGCCGTTCTCATATCGCAGGAAGCCGTTGGCGAGGATGGTAATGCACTGCTCCACTCCCTCGCGCAGATGTTCGCGCACCCGTCCGCCCTGTTCCACCGCTTGCTGGTAATATTGTTCCAGCAGGCAGTCTTCCGGACGACCATCGGCAGGCAGGCGCGTGCGATGGAGCAGCCGGTAGAAGAGGACGAAATCGGCAAAACGTTCCTCGCCGAAGAGGGCTTCAAGGTCGAACTCAACGTAAGCCTGGCGGCGGACAAAGGTGGAATCGCGCAGCAGGCGCAGGGTGCGGCCGTTGGACACCAGCCCCCACAGCGACTCGGAGCGGTTCAGGTACTCCTGGACGAGGGCGTGCGGCGAGAGGCGCGGCCGGCCCGAGGGAGCAAGACGCCCCAACTCCTGACGGTAGCCGACGATGTGCACCAGCGTGTGAGAGGTTTGGTCTCCAACGAGGTGCGAGATGGGGAACGATGCGCCGTCCACGTCCAGGGCGCGCGGTTGATAGTGCAGGTCATAACCCAGCAGACGCAGGAAGGGGATAACCCACAATTCGCGCGTCTCGGAGGTCGCCGGGTCGTCTTCGGGCAGGCGCTCCAGGCGATGCTGAAAGACGTTCCACAGGGCGCGGGCGTCGTGATAGATGGCGGCGATCTCCTCGGTCAGGGCGCGGCTGGGGGAGAGGCCGAAGTCCTGCGGTCTTTGTCCGGGCAGGTCGGCGCGGGCCAGGGCTTCCAATAAGTCTGGGCCAAAGAGACCGCCTTCAATACGCAGGGAGGGATAGGCGTTCATGCCGCACCGCCGGTGGGCAGCAATACCAGCACGCCCAACACATCTGGCGGCCATTGTGTGTCCACGTGCAACTGCTGAACCCGCAGGCGAACGGCTTTGCGGATGCGTTTGTGCGCTTCGGTCAGGTCGCGGGCGCAGGTGGGTTTCCAGCGCCGGGTAAGACTGGAGCGCCGCGCTCAGGATGGCTTGTTTCTGCTCCAGTTGCAGGTTGGCGTCGGGTCGGGCTTCTGCCAACAGACGCAGGGTCTCGGCTTCAGAGAGCCAATTGGGGGTGGTTTGCGTGCTTTTGGTGTGTCCCAGGGCGCGCACTTCTTCGGAGAAGAGCGGCGCCTGATTCGGCAGGTGGATGAGATAGCGCACGCGCAGCAGGAGCAGGACGGTGGGCTGGTGGACGGCGCGGGTGGCGATGACCCCGCCGCGGGCGGCGCGCGCCGCTCCTCCTTTGGTGAGCGCTTCTTCCAGCAGGTAACGCGCTAGGGCAGCCACGAAAGGATGGTTACGCCCGAGATATTCCGCGCCTTCCGGCGTAGGCGAGATGAAAGCGATGCGCCAATAGCCATCTTTGCGTCGGGGCAGGGCAAAGCTAATCGCTTCGGGCAGGTTCGGCGGTAGAGGCCAGGTCACCAAGCGAAAGACCCGGCCGTCCTTCTCGCGGGTCAGCGTCAGCCCCAGGCGTTGCGCCGCCTCCTGAACGAAGACGCGCACGGCCTCAGGGTCGCCTAGTATAGCATCGGCGGCATCCAGTTCGCGGCGCACTTCATCGGGCTTGAGGGCGCGCTGGGCAAAGCGCGTGCGGGTGATCTTCTCGCGTTCAGCGTCTCGCTCCCATTGGCGGTGCAGTCTGGTGACGCTATCCCTCATGAAATCGAACGCCAGTTGCTGGCTCTCGCGGGCATAACCGCCGCGCAAGAAGAGCGCGTTTAGCACGGCCTCGGTCACGCTCTCGCTCTCTTCAGGGACAGGGACGTGCGTGCCGAGGGCTTTGTGAATCTCACGAGCCTTATTGAGCAGCACTTCCAGCACCACGCCGTCCACCGGGTTATCGGCGCCGTAGTAACGGATCACCTTGACCTGTCTGGCAGGCTGACCGTAGCGGTCCACCCGGCCCTCGCGCTGTTCGAGGCGGTTGGGGTTCCAGGGCAAATCGTAGTGAATGGCAGCGGTAAACTTCTCTTGCAGGTTGATGCCCTCGGAGAGGCAGTCGGTAGCCACCAGGACGCGCGGGCGTTCGGCGTCTATCCCGGCGATGCGGGTGCGACGCTCTTCGTCTGCCTGTCTGCCGGTGATGCAGACCACCTGCGCGGCGGGGTGCTTCTCAGCTAGGCGCTTCTGCAGGGCGTCAGCCACATATTCCGCTGTGGCGACATAGCGACACCAGACGATGGGATGGTAGCCCTCGGCGATCAAACTACCAATGGGTTGAATCAAGCCTTCGAGTTTGGTGTCTTGGCCGAGGGCGGACAAGGCAGCAGCCAGTTTGCCCAGTTCGCGCAGTTTACGGCGTTCCGAGTCGGGCAGGCTGGCTTCGGTCTCTTCGATGGGTGGAGTGGGCTGTTCGTCATCAGTGCGGTCATTATCCGACTCGAAGACGAAGCCGCGGAAATCCACCTCGTCCATCCCCTCGGTTGCTTCCAGCCGCCCATGGCGCGTTTCCAGCGCTGCCAGGGCCGCGGCCGGGCTGGACATGACGCAGCGCAGCAACGCCAGCGCGCCCCAGTAACGCACGCGGCGCTTGCGCTCTTCCAGGTGCTGACCCGTACGCACGATTTCGGCGCAGAAGTCGTAGGTTTTCTCGAAGAGATTACGGTAGGCCAGAGAGAGGCGGTAGGTCTGGTCTTGGGGGATGCGCTCAGGGAAGCAGGATTCGTTTTCCCAATCGTGTTCAATGTCGCCTCGGGTGCGCTGGACGAAGTGCAGCGACAGTTCGCTCAGGCGGCCTTCACTCAAAGCATCCACTTCCCACTCCCCAAAGCGCGGGTCGAGTAGCCCGAGCAGCGAGCGGAAAGCCGATTCGATGCCGCTGTGCGGGGTGGCGGTCAGCAGGATGAGGTGACGCTTCTCTTCTTTAGCAACTTCCTGTAGAAACTCGTGGCGCTGCTGCTGGTTCTGATTCTTTGCCATCGCCGCCCCGTGTGCCTCGTCCACGATGACCAGTTTGGGCGCATGAAGCAGAAATGCGTGGCGATTGCGTTCGCTCTTCACCCAGTCTATGCTGATGACCTGCACCGGATAATGCTCGTATATAGTGCGCGTGGTCGGTTTGTGGCACTCCAACTGTCCCACTGTGCCGGAGCGGATGACCACCGCCTCGTGGAAGTTGAATTTCTCGATTAATTCCCTCTGCCACTGGTCGCATAGGTAAGGCGGGCAGATGACGGCCAGGCGTTTGATTTCGTTGCGTTCCCAAAGTTCGCGGGCGATGAGCAGGGCCTCGATAGTCTTGCCCACACCCACATCATCGGCAATCAGCAGGCGCACCGGGTCGAGGCGCAGCGCCATCAGGAGCGGCACGAATTGATAGGTGCGCGGGCGGATGGAGATGCGACCCAGCGAACGCAGGGGCGAGGCGCCCTCGCGGAGAGTCAGTCGCGCCGCTTGCCAGAGCAGATGCGCCCCGACGGCATCCGATACATCCTCCGGTGTAGGCGGTGGGAACTGTGCCGCTTTAAGGCGTTCCTCAGCCAGGGTGTAGCCGAGCAGGTCGGTCAAGCCCTTGTGCAGGGTGAGGGTTTCATCCACGGCGCCGGTCAGCGGGCGCAGGGCGTAAAGATTAGGGTCAGGGTGGGGCAAAAGCACCCAGTAGCGGTTGCGAACCTGGACGATGGAGCCAGGGTTAATCCCCCACATTGGTATTCATGGCAATTTTTCACACCCTCTTTGTTTGGAAAATCAGTTCTGGTAACCGATCCGCCCGCGGCTTGCGTTTTGCTTGCGCGGGCGCCAAAAATCTGCCGCAATAATTTTTGCCACAACACGCACACCGCGCATCCATCCCAGCCTCGCTGAGTGCAGCATGGCTGGCATTATTTTGGACTAAGTATAACAAATTCTACAAGAACTGGCGCCTTACTGGATTGTCAGGCTCGCACGAATCACAGGCAGGCCACTTCAGCACGAAGATGGGAAGGCAGTGTTATTTCTGGAGAAAAGGCAATTCGATCCAATAAGTCTGTTCGAAGACATTCAGCCGCACCTCGATCTCCTGAGGTGACCCCTCTACCCCAGACGGATTGGTGACAGTCACGGTGATCGTTCCCTGGTAAGTCCCAGGGATGTTCGTGTCGAAATTATCCGGCGTCACTCTGAACGAAGCGGGCGTCATGCCCTTTGTCGGCTGGGCAGAGAAGAAATCCCCCGATTGGGTCAGTTCCCATTCCAATGTCGTATCGTTTCCGGTGTTCAGTGGTGTCAAATCGATGAAATCTGGGTAAAGATCTTGCTCACCGATGTTGAAATTAAAGACGACTGCCTGAGGCAAGTTTCCCAGGATGGGATCTGCGGTCGCCAGGGTGATAGTATCACTACTGGTTACCGTGCTCTCACCTGCCCGCAGCTCGGCGGTGACGGTGTGCACTCCTTTTCCAGGATTGAGCTCCCATTGGAATAGAGACTGAAAAGGTTGCCAGCTTTCCCACGGGCTGTCATCATTGCGCAGGCGCATCTCCTGCCAGTCGCCATAAATGAAAATCGTGACCGTGCGTTGATCGGTACTCGCCGCCTCGCCATTGATGATCAATGGGTAAACGCCACTCTGCTGGGCGAAGTCCTGAACCCAATAATAGTTGAAAAGACCGCTCCCTTCGAAATATCCCACCCCGATCTCCCAGCTGCTCGGGTTGAGAATGTTATCCCGATGACCTGGGCTGTTCATCCAGCCATCCATGACCGCCTCTGGGGAGTGATATCCTGCTGCGATATTTTCGCCTCGCGGGTCGGTAAAAAATGTCGCGATGCGTTCCCAGGTCGAACAGACGTATACCAGATCGCCATTCTGGCGGTCATATGTATCGTGTTTGACATAATCATCCTGACCCTGGTCAGCGGCATGGTAGCGGGCGGCAGCAGTCAAGGCCTCGACGCGTTTGAGCGGTGGTATTCCTGCTTGGAGGCGCGCCTGATTGACCAGCTCAACGACACGCTGCTCATACCCATCGTTGATGGCCGGGACGGTAACGCCGCCGCAACCTGAGTATTGCGGTGAAGGCGTGTTCCCTGCAACAGATATGATCGCCTCCGCATTGACGAGTGGAGTATCTTGGGGTTGGTTGGCGAAGACCAACCTGCCCTGAAACATGATCAGTACCATTGTGAGAAGTGCTATCGAAAGGGAAAATCCTGGTTTTTTTCGCCTCATAAGTCCTCCTTATCCGGGCGAACGGCGACATTCGTATCCACCCTGGCCTGGTTTTGCGGTTAAAGTATGGGTGCAATCGGACGATCGCACAATGGGAAATAAGTCATATCTTTCCGTGATTCTCAGTAAATATCCACATTTTTTCACCGGGGATAGAATCCCTGCGGTGCTTTTGCTCTCTCAAGCAAGATCTATTGGCTTTTAGGTTTATTTGCGGATCGCCTGGCGGGCAAGGCGGTCAACCCGTTGATTGAGCGGGTCGCTGGCATGACCGCGCACCCAGTGCCATTGGATCTGATGTCCGTCGATCGCAGCTGCGAGGGCCTGCCAGAGCTCGAGATTGGCCACGCTCCCGCTTTTGCGCCGCCAGTTTCGACTCTGCCAGCCGGGCAGCCACTCGCTGATACCGCGCTTCAGATATTCTGAGTCTGTGTAGAAGTCCACCTGGCAAGGTTTTTTCAGGGCGCGCAGAGCTTCGATGGCGGCAATCAATTCCATGCGGTTGTTTGTGGTCGCAGGATCGGAGCCGGTGAGAACCTTTTCGACGTTTCCGAAGCGCAGCAGAGCTGCCCAACCTCCTGGACCCGGGTTGGGATCGCACGCCCCATCGGAATATATGGTCACATGAGGCAATTCACCAGTCAAATCTTCTTTCATAGTCAGGAGAATTATTTTCGACTTATGGCATGCAGCTCGGCAGCGGTTTCCTCCAGCAGCTCGAGCGTGGCCGGGATGCGTTCCCGAGTGAAGTAATATCGGAACACTTGTGTACCGACATCCGAGAGCACCCAGCGCACCGTTCCCCAGGAACGCAGTTCAGGCTCCGGACGCGCGCGGTCGAGATATGTCTGTATCGCGGCCCATTGGGGGTTTTCGGCGGAGTAAGCATTGAGGTGATCCAGGGTTGATTCCCTCAGGGCTAGAGAGCTGGATTTGGAGACCAGCAAAGCTTGCTGTTCCGGAGCAGCGAGCCATTTAATCAACAACCAGGCGGCCAGGTCCTTCTCAGGCGAGCTCTTCAGTATGGCAAAAGACGGGCCATAGGTAGCCAGAACGGGTTCACGCTGATCTGATGGGAATGGCAGCGCAAGCCATTCGTCGGTACTTCCGGCTTTCTCGAGAGCGTTGGGGATCAATGGCAGGTCTGTGATCGAAGTCGTGATCAGCAACGACCGGCGCGCGGCCAACTCCGCGAGAGGATCGCTTTCAGGAGACTCCCAGGCACACCCGGCATCGAGCAGGTCTTTGAGGAACTCCAGGGCGGTTTTAATCTCAGGCGTATTGAACTGGTATCCGTCATTCCCGGGGGATATCACGCGGGCGCCGAAGCTGTAGAACCAGCTCAATATGGCGGGGGGTGTTGTGTTGATCAACCACCCGCCTGTACCGTCGTTACCCGGATCGGTGTCATTCTTGTTCGACCGGGCTGCCCGGCAAGCCTGCACATTAAATGCGGCGAGCGTGTCAGGAATAGACGAAAACCCCAATTCTTCTGCCCAGGTCTTATTGTAGATCATTACCTGGGTGAATCGTTGTGCCGGAAACCCCCATGTTTTTTCAGAGGTTTGTTCTCTTTCAATGAAGGCGGGGAAGAAATCGGCCAAGTCGCCAGGTTCAAAGCCCCATTCACGGTCATGTAGATAGGGGTTCAGATCGGTGAGCTTCACTCCGGATATTCCCCAGCCTTGAATCTGATAGGCATAACCCACCGCTACCTGGGGGAGATCTTCTGCTGGGGTGGATTGAATCCGTTCGTCTAAAGTGTTATAGTTGCCAATATAGATCGCCTCGACCCGCAAGCCATAGGGATTACTGGAATTGAACTGGCTTATCATTTCATCCACTACTTGACCCAACTGTCCACTCCAGGGATGCCATAAGCGGATCAGAACGCCTTGAATATCTGCGGGATCGATAGCGATGATCGAAGCCGGTTGTGGAGAGGGGGTTGGGATAGGGGTTGTTGTATTGGCTTCAACCTGGCGAGTGGGCGTTTGTGCGGGTGTTGTCTCGATAATCGATGGGAATGGGGAGGGCTGCCTTCCGCATGCCATGAGGCTCAACAAAAGGAAAAGAAAAAGCCATCGCATCCATTGCTGATGTGCTGGAACAACCCTTATTTTTCGTGTATGATCTGTTTGTTTAATTCGGTTGTCAGGCATTTTCGTAGAATGTCTTAAAAAACCATCATAGACATGTGGCTGTGGGTCTTCATTAAAGCAAGGATTCTTCCAATAGCCTGTTCAAGAATGGCAGCTGATTTGGAAGATTATATCAAAGCTGCAGTTGAGGCTTACGAATTGACCGTTGATGGCTGACCTGTCTCCTGAACTGCTTCCGGAAATCGCAGCACACCGCCTGCCAGGGATCGACCTTGGTGAGGGTTTTTCGTACCCCGATTATGGTGGCAGGTCGGTGCTTAATATCCCGCCGAATATTTGTCGCTGGCTTGGTGCAGATGATTTCGGCCTCCAGGGACTTGATCAGCGGTATCTGGCTTCGTTCGATGGGCAGTATCGTCATGTCATTCTCGTGTTGGTGGACGCCCTTTCGCTTAGCAGACTGCAGAACTGGCTTGCGAGGGGTGATCTCCCTTCCTGGAGGCACCTGGCAGAGGCAGGCATGTTGGCGCCGCTCACTTCGATCACGCCAAGCACGACCTCTGCCGCCCTGACCGCGTTATGGACCGGCCGGGGCACCATTGAGCACGGGATCACAGGATATGAAATGTGGCTCAAGGAGTACGGGGTGGTGGCGAATTCGATCCTGCATGCGCCGATGAGCTTCCAGGGAGAGATGGGTAGCCTGAAGAAGGCGGGCTTTACCCCCGAGACTTTTCTCAACCTGCCGACTCTTGGAAATCACCTGGCGCGTTTCGGTATCCGAACTTATGCCTTCCAGCATAAGAGCATTGCCCGTTCCGGTCTCTCGCGCATGCTCTTCGGGGTTTCCAGGGTGGCATCTTATTCCACCTCGACCGACTTGTGGGTAGGAGTTCGCGAGCTTTTAGAACAGAAACGGGATGAAACGAACTTCTTGTGGGTGTATTGGGGAGAACTGGACTATCTTTCTCATCATTTTGGTCCGGATGACGAGCGAACGCTTGGGGAAGTCATCAGCTTCAGTGCAGCTTTCGAAAGGTTCTTTCTGGCGCGTCTGAGTCAGGCTGCACGTCAGGACACTCTCATTATTCTGGTTGCCGATCATGGTCAAATTGCTACCCGACCCGACCCTCATTACGATCTCCATAATCATCCAGCCTTCACGCGCCGGCTGCACATTCTTCCCACTGGCGAGAATAGACTGGCGTATCTCTATATCCGTCCCGGGCAGACTGAGGCGGTCAGGGAATATGTTCAGCGCACCTGGCCCGGGCGTTTTGTATTCCTGGAGCCGCATTATGCGGTGAGACGGGGTTTGTTCGGTGCAGGAAAACCGCACCCGAGGTTGTTCGAACGGCTTGGCGACCTGATCCTGGTGGCAAAAGGGGATGCCTATTTATGGTGGTCGAATAAAGAAAATCACTTGTTAGGAAGGCATGGGGGATTATCATCCGATGAAATGTTCGTGCCTTTCCTGGCGTACGCCTTGCGGTGACTTATTGTTGATACAACATATGAAGTGGGGCATGATCCCAGCGATAGCAGGGAAAACGCTCTCTCTGCTATGATTTCTATGGAGATGCCTTGTTGTCAAGCAGCGTTAAGGCAGGAAATCCCAGGGGTTTACTTTTCCATAGGTATCATGCAGCATCTCGAAGTGGATGTGCGGTCCACTCGATTTCCCGGTGCTGCCGATGGTGCCCAGCACTCCACCCTGTAACACGCTTTGACCACAAAAGACACCAATATACTCCATATGTGCGTATAAAGTCTGCCAGCCGTTGCCGTGATCGATCACGACCATATTGCCATAACCGAAGTTGTTCCAGCCGGCATAGACCACTACACCGCTGTCTGCTGCCCATAACGGCTCTCCCAGGTCGCCGTCGATATCGATCCCGAAGTGATTGGTGGAAGGTGAATAATCGTAGCCTGAGAGGTAATGGCGTGCGCTTGGCCAGATGAAGGATCCTGTGCCCACGTAACCATCCAGGATCGTTCCGCAGGCGCCGGGTCCGATCCACTTGGCTACACCGGGATTATCACGCGTGATCCGCGGCGCGCTCCAGGTGACGAACTGGCGGGTTCCGCCAGGGACGAATAGAAATGTCCCCGGTTCGATATTGGGATTCGACCAGTCACCGAGAGTCTCGACATTGAGGTGATTTCCCGGGAAATTGATGATGTCCTCGGGTTTGACATTGTATCCTGCTGCGACCCCGTTTAGGCCCTCTCCTGCTGACCACTTATGATAAACGCCATCCGAAGGCATAATGTTCAGCTCCTGCCCGGGGGTCAATGCATGCGGGTTGTCAGCCAGGACATAATAATTACCCCACAAGATCGTTTCTGGTTTCAAGCCGAATTTCTCGGCGATCCCGAATACGGTATCACCGGGCTGGACGATGTATGTAATTACCTCGGTCCGCGGTCTGGTCGGAATGGTGGTATGCATGAGCGCCAGGCGGGGAATCCCCCCTTCGAGTGTGAACCCTCCGGCTTTGAATTGGGGCAGTTCAGGTAGCTCCTCTGTGGGGGTTGGGGTGGGTAATACTGCTGCCTGGGCGGATTGACGTGAGGGAGGACTGGTTGGCGCTTTCAAGATATGCTCACGCATCACCCAGACGACGAGAAGGACGAAGGCGATCGAGAGCAGATGGGTGCCGATCCGGAGGGAAGCGTCGGCAACACCTGAAGGTAAAATCCTTTGCAAAAAGAATAAGAGACGGCTCTCGTGCTCAGCGACATCTGTCTCTTTCACGGGGGCCGGTAACGGTTGATTATCAGACTTGAACCAAAGCGGCTCTTCGTCTTGTCCGGAGAGCTCCTTGGGGAGTTCATCAGCTTGCATACAAGTTGTCTCCAAAGCGCATGATAACACTTGGAGACAAATTCGTCAACCGCATCAAAATCGCCGCTATTCAGGAGGTGTTGGTCGTCTCGGACTGATGATCTCGGACAGCTCATCCCCGGATTCTGCGATCGCTGGCTACCCCGTGTCCAGCGCGAGGGGTTGAGCCAGCTCAATGCAAATTTACCCTGATAATTGCAACCCAGTTATGTTCTTACCAGGAACTCACCCCCACGGTCATGGCACTGAAAGGCTATTGATAGCCTCTTGGGCGGCTGAGAGAGGGTCCGTTTGTTGCTTCAAGACATTGATCACCGCGATTTGCAAGGCAGGTCCCAAAGTTACTAAGACGTCGTTGGAAGGGATAACCTGAGCCGAACGGATGACATCCCCCGCAAGATCCCGGAGGGTCGGGTTAGACCATCTGGCAAGGGCTGAAGAGCGAGGGGGCAGGTAACCCATTGTTTGAGTATATTCAGCCAGGAAATCACTTTCGGTGAGGAAACTGATCAGGTCGACGCTGAGGGCATGGTGATTGGTGTTGGGGTTAGCCAGCGACCAGATCCATCCTTTCACAAGAGTGAAGGGCTCACCACTTTCGGTTGGGAGCGAGAGGGCGGCCGTATCTCCAGGGAGCTCGCCGAGATACCGGCTGGTCCAGGTGATCAAGATATGAGCCCGGCCTTCCATGTACGCCTGCCAGGCATCGTCATCAGAAGCCAGCTGGGTGAGCCAGAGCGGCATGACTCCGGCTGTTTCAGCCTCCTGGTAGAAAGCGAGGACATTCCTGAGGGCGTTTACCTCGAGGATCGGGCGTCCCTCCGCGTCCTCCACTCGACCACCAGCGGAAAGATATTCGGACAGGGTGAAGAATGCCAGTGGATCGGCAGCGGGAAAAATCATTGCCTGTGCTGACGCTATCACGCCTGCCCAATCTTGTGGCGGTTCTTCGACTCCCGAAGGGCGATAAAGACGGATCAGAGCCTCAGCGGCAAAGGGGATTCCAAACGTGCTGGACTGAATTTGGGTCAGCTGTCTTGCATAGGGATACCAGTCATCCTGGGCAAGGTTATTGGCTATGTTGTTGTCGGTAAAAAGGAGACCTTTCAGTGCCGCCGTTTCGAGCTGTTCGCGGGAGAGCAGGACGATATCCGGAAGCGCCAGAGGCGCCGCAGCGGTGCTTGTGATAAGCGAATCGATAACCCCTCCAGGACCGCCAGTAGCTTTGACCCGCACCTCGAGGCGCACATCAGGTCTCTTGGAGAGATATTCCTCCAGTCTTTTTCTTAGCAGATCGGCTCCGGGGTTCTCTCCATTAAGATCGAATTGAGGCGGCAACCACAGGCGTAATACAACAGGTCCTGAAGGCGGCTCTGTCGCTTCTGGCATGGGTTGAATGGTTGGGGACTGGGTGAGGGTGACCTCGGGTGTGGGTGAAATCCCTGGAAAAGCCAGATTCGAACAGCCTGTGATGAATAGTACAGCCAAAAATAGAGCCCGTGAGGTGATTTTCATTCAAGCTTCCAGTTCGATTGGCGATGATAGGATAGTGGTCAGGAGTTTAACTGCGTTTTGCACATCCCTGAGATCGACCATTTCTGACGGTCCATGGATGTATCGGCATGGAATGGAAATGCAGCCAGCGGGGACGCCAGCGCGGGTGAGTTGCATGGCACGGGCATCGGTAGTGCCTCTCTCGAGCACTTCCATCTGATGAGGGATGGCATGGTGTTCAGCCGTCTTCGCCAGCAGGTCCACCACGCGGGGATCGGCGAGCATTCCGCTATCACGCACCTTGATCGCAGGTCCTTTGCCCAGGGACACATCCATCTTAAGGCCTTTTGGGGTATCCCCCGCTCGGGTGACATCAAGGGCAATCCCGAGATCCGGATCGATCCTGAATGAGGCAGTTGTTGCACCTCGCAGGCCGACTTCTTCCTGTACGCTGAAGACGAAGAACAATTGATGAGGAGAGCGATCGATCTGGTGTAAAGCTTCGATTAAGATCGCAACCCCGATGCGGTCGTCCATGGCTTTGGATACCAGGCGATCTCCAAGATCCTCAAAAAGCTGGTCGAAAACCGCGAGATCGCCGGTGCGGATCGGGCAATCGACGCGCCGTTCAACCCCAACATCGATGAACATCTGGTCGAACGTCGGAAGGCGGTTTTCATCTTCCAGGTATTCCACTCCGATCACGCCTCGAGTGCCGTTGAGAAACCTGACATGACTGTCGATCAAGTTGTTTCGCCGTACACCCCCAATTGTGGTAAAACGAATGAAACCGTTCTCATCGACATGCGTGGCGATCAAACCGATCTCATCCATATGGGCAGCCAGCATGACTTTTTTGCCCTGTGAATTCGCTTTTCCCTTGACAGCGATCAGGTTGCCCAGCGCGTCGACATAAATTTCATCAGCGTGAGCCTCGATCTCGGATCGAATGATCTCGCGCACCTCGGATTCGTAGCCCGATGGACCTTTTGCTTCGACCAGTTTCTTAATCAGTGATTTCATAACTGCTCCAGGATCGTAGATGAAGTACGGTCAGCTCCTACCAGAATAGTTACCGGGTTGTATTCAATACCTCGCGTGTCAGTTGCTGGAGGGAATTGGAGAGCAGTGCCAATGTGTTTTGCCAGTCCGAAAGTCGCGCCAGGCTGGCAGCTGTATGGGCATAGCGACAGGGTACAGAGACGGAAACGCTCGGGATACCCTCGCGTGATAGGTGGATGGCACCTGCATCCGTTCCTCCTCCGCCAGGCTGCCGGAGCTGGTATTGAATATTAGTTTCTTCGGCAACCCGGATAAGGAAGCGTATTAGCCTGGGGTCGCTGAGTGTGGCGGCGTCGGCGGTATAGATAGCCGGTCCATGATCCAGGCGGGTGTTGTATCGCGCTCCTCCGGGAGGCTCTTCAGTCTCCCATGATGGCAGGTCATACGCCGGTGTGGCATCGATCACGATCGCCATGTCAGGGTCAAGTGCATGCGCGGCGACCCTGGCTCCTCGCAATCCTACCTCCTCCTGGACGGTGAAGGCAGCCAGCAGGTCGATATGAGCCGGGGCACTCTTCACGAGCTCGATCAGCGTGGCTATCCCCAGGCGATCATCGAGCGCTTTCCCCATGAGACTGGCTCCCAGACGACGGAAGCGGGTTGCGAAGACCGCCCGATCACCCACCCTAACCTTTTGGCTATTTCCGGGACCGACGTCGATGCGCAAGGACTCCAGCGGGATGGCTCGTTTGCGTTCGTCCTGGGTAGTTAGATGAATCGGCTTGGCTCCGATTACCCCTGGAGTACGTTCGGGTCCAATCCAGATGGCTTTTCCAGGCAGCTGGCGTTCGTCGATCCCGCCTACGGTATCGAATCGGAAGATCCCATCGCCTTCGTCATGGGTGAGCATGAAACCGATCTCGTCCATATGCGCGGCGAGCATCACCCGCAGTCTCGGGCCCCCGCTGGTCGGATCGTTTCCTCTGCAGATCACCAGGACATTTCCCAGGGCGTCTACCCGGACTTCATGCGCGTACGGCTTGACCTGTTCGATAACGATCTGGCGCACTGCGGATTCATCGCCCGAGACGGCGACTGCCTCCGAGAGCCTTGCGAGGAGTTTAATCTGATTTGCACGAATTTTGGTCACGATCTCTCTCGAAGGTATTTTTCTGGAACATGCTTTTGAACTATCGATTCAATCATGTCAAGGTATCGAAAATTAATGAAGTAATGACAATTGGCTACCAATCGTTGTAAATCTCTTTTCCGCGCAAGCCAACCGCCTCCATCCACAAAATTAACGAAAGCCCGATCTTCATTATGGCGTGAATTGCTTCGCTGGATACGCTCAAAAGCTGAAAGCATATCTCTCGCTTTCGTGCTTTGGCCACTGCTAGTGGTTTCTTGAAAAGAACTCATGATGATCACCCAGGGATCTACAAGAGATGGAATAGCGAAATCGATATCGGTATCGATAAATCTCGATCTGCCTCTCTCAAATGAAACACCATTTTTTCTCGAGATTTCCAGGATTACATTCTTGATTCTTTCTTCCACCCTGTGACCTTTTCGACCGCTGTATGTTCCAATCAAGGAATGTTTGTAGCGAACACGTCGTGCTTCAAGGGAGTTTTCTATAATTTCCCGATAATTGAGCATGTCTAAATAATAACGTGGAATATAACGAAATAATCGGTTATCCCTCTTTCCATCGATGACTAGGGCAGAAATCACTTTAGCAAATTGGATATTCTCCCTCAATTTACGTTTTATTTTTTCGAAAGACCATTCGTTATCAAATGTCCCCTCGATTTCCTCAAGTCTTCTTAGCAATGAAACAATCCGCATGAATTTTTCCTCTGAAAGACCTATATCCATAAGGATTATTTCGAGTATTTTCGGGTTATTAGTGATAATAGTAGCAACTGTATCGACATCAAGGGAAGTTCTTGCAGTAAGATTTGCGCTAAGAGCCAGCTCGAGCATACGATCCACTTCTTGATCAATTTCTGTTTCCAGCTCATCATCTAAAAAAAATACACTCATGCTTTCCCAGGCTTCTTCAAATGAAAGTTTACGAGCTTCGATTTCCATTTTCGATCTCCAATTTTGCTGCCTTGAGCGCCTTCCCCCATGTTGGGAATGTCTCAAGAAAAGCTTCGAGGCCAAAGCGACTCAATCGCTTAACATCCTCAGGCGTCGGTAATCTCCCCAAATTCAAAGCGATTTCTCTCAATTCAATTTGTAAAGCCTTCTTACTATAACGAGGACGCGGTTTGGAAATACTTTTTCTTTCAATGACGCCTATCCTTTCAATTTGGGACAATTTATCGCGCATAATCTTGATATACGTCTCATCGATATCGATCGCGACATAACGGCGTCCGAGCCTTGCAGCCGCAAGGATTGTGGTACCAGTACCCGCCAGCGGATCGAGCACAATGTCGTCAGGATTTGTGGTTAATCTTATGATCCTTTCCATCAGCTGCTCGGGCAGCTGGCAAGGGTGATAGTCGCGATCGCGGCGATGCTTAATCCGATGGATATCCCACCAAAAATCGGTTAAGAGCTCTTTATCATTATCACCCAGTAATTTCCTTTGCCGAATACAGCTGGGACGCAAGCAATAATAACGAGCGTCAATTTGAATTCCCTGACCATAATTGAAAATGAAATTTGTTGGATGCTTTGTATAGAACAATAAGGCATAATGAGCTGGCATTATCTTGCCCCTTGGTTCCGACATTGCATCCCAGACTATCCAGTTTTGGAAATAAAGCTTTTGATTGAGAAATGCAGCGTGATGCATTCCCCAGCGAGGCAGGTTGAGCAAGAAAAGCGATCCTGTCGGCTTGAGCACGCGTATACATTCGTTAAGCCAGGTATTACACCAGCTCAGGTACGCATGTTTGTCTTTTTCGTCATCATAAACGTTATAAGCTTTTGATAGATTATATGGAGGATCTGCGAAGACTAAATCTATAGAATTGTCGGGATATTTTTTTAAGAACTCGACTGCGTCTCCATGGAGAATCACATTCCAGCCCGGAAAGGACCCATCTTCAGGAAGTTGGGGTTGCAGTGATATCAGGGGTTTCGTACCGAACCCAGGCAATTGAATTTGATCCGTATGATAGGGTGGTCGTTTCTCGGAAACGGAGAGATCAGTCGATGATCTAATTCCTTCTGATGGACCAATGATGCCTGCAAATCCTTCACTTTCAAAGGTTGCCAATTGAATGATCCTATGGATGGCTGCCTCTGATAGTGATGAATAATTATCCCCGTTTCCAACATCATACCAGACGTCCGAAATGGCGACACCGTCCGGATGCATTAAATGGGTTTTTCCTCCCCAATCTCTCAGAGGCTTATCACATGCACGACAATATTGATGCGGAGTACGAACACGATTTACTTTAAAAGTATTTCCTTTGCAGAACATTAATAAGCCAGTATGTACGGTTGGTAATCCTGTTCCGTAGCGTATCTCAGATTCAATGGCGATCCAATATTTGAATTTCAATCTCTGCTCGAGGTAAACACCAATTTCGGGCAATCTCTCGGGATCTCCCTGAACGAATAAAAGCCCTCCACTACGCAAGATTCGTACTGTTTCATCAAGACAAGCAGACCAGAATTCCATTCCTTTGTCTGGAACGGCTCCTGAAATCAAAAGGACAAGGTCTTGACCTTCTGGAGGTGTATTTTTAAGTTCAGGCAATAATTGAGAAGCGCTCAAATATCTGATCATTATCTGGCTCAATTGCCTAAATCAATTTCTTGCATGAAATTCTCATCAAGCGAGGAGATGAATTCGGCCAGAAGATGTCCTGTGCGAGAGATGTCCTTTATCGCCACCATCTCGACCGGGGTGTGCATATAACGGATGGGAATACAAACCACCATGGTTGGCAATCCTTCTGCGACGATCTGAAGTGCATCGGCATCTGTGCTGGAAAGCCGCGGCATGACCTCCACAGAATATGGGATCTCCAAACGGTCGGCCAGAGTTTTGAAGGCTTTATGTAGACCGGGATGGATGCTGGGTCCCCAACCCAGGGTAGGACCTTTTCCCAGTGGGAAGGTCTTATGCTCCGGCGAGCCAGGGCTTCTGCCCCAGGTTGTGTCCACTGCGACAGCCAGCTGAGGATGCAGCTCGAAGGCCGAAGTCCGGGCGCCGCCAAAAGTAACTTCCTCTTGTACGGTCGCCACAGCCCACACATCCCAGGCATGGGTGCGACCCTGGAGAGTGTCCAGGCATTGGGTGAGGGCAGCGACTGAAGCACGGTTGTCGAGTGAACGCCCGACCAGATAATCCCCTTGCAGCTCGAGGGGTTCCATCGCAAATGAAATCAGATCGCCGGTACGGACCAGTCGTTTGAGCTGTCTGGGATCCAAGCCAGTATCTACCATGAGATACTTGATCGGTAGCGGACCTTCACGTGCCTCGGGTGGAAGCAGATGCGGTGGAGGCTGGACGACTATCCCGGGGAGATCTACCCGACCATGGACGGTTACCAGCTGCCCTGGGAGCACCCGTCCATCCACACCGCCGATCTCACAGATGCGCAGGAAGCCATCCTGCATGCCGGTAACCATTAAACCTATAGCATCCATATGGGCGGCGAGCAGGATCGCTGGTCGTGGTTCCTGGGCGCTTCCGCGTTTGAACCCGTGCAAACTGCCCAGACGACTCACCTGGAGTTCATCCGTGTAAGGACGCCAGGCAGCTTCGATCAAATGTCGAACCGGTTTTTCGTGACCGGAAAGACCGCCAGCTGAGATCAACGATTTGAGAAAAGGAAGCAGTTCTGTCATCTCGGGTGTTTTTCACAAAAGGGCCACTATGGCGCGGGAGGCGTCGAGGCCCCCGGAGTAGTCGGTTCTGGTTCTACGCTTTCGGTGGGGGAAGGCGTCGTTGTGGGTGTCTGGGTCTCTGTAACAGTCGGCGTCATGGTTTGGCTGGGTGTGGGGGTTGGTGTCTCGCTCGCTGTCGGCGTGGGGGTTATGGAAGCAGTGGGGGTCGGGGTGGAGGTCGATGTTCCTGTCACGGTTGGGGTGGTTGTTGGTGTCCAGGATGGGATCGGTGTGAGGGTTGGAACGGCAGTGGCAACCCCGGTTTGGGTCATGGTAGGAGTTTGTGTCGGTGATGGTATGATACCACGCCATGGGCCCAGGCTGACCGCGATCAACCCCAGACAATAACAAGGCAGGGTCCCCAGGATGATGGCGATGAGCGCCAGGCGCAGGCGTTGACGGGGCGTTAATTCCGATAGCATGATTTTGTTTCACACGGGTCAGATGATAACACCGCCAAGCGGGTGTGGCAAGGCAGGCAGGGGGCTGTTCGATGTAATGGAGGATAAATCACCGCTATAATATCCGTCATGGAATGGATTTTTCTTTCGCCTCATCTTGACGATGTTGCTCTGTCTTGTGGGGGGTTGGTCTGGGAGCTCACCCGGGCCGGGGATTCGGTCGCAATTTGGACAATTTGCGCCGGCGATCCGCCGCCCGATTCGCTTTCCCCTTACGCTGGTAGCCTGCACACTCGTTGGGCGACAGGGGTCGATGCCGTCGCCGCCCGCCGGGAAGAAGATGCGCGCGCCTGCCGGATCTTAGGCGCCAGCCCACGTTATTTTTCCTTTCTGGATGCGATATACCGCCGATCACCGTCAGATGGCAGGGCACTGTATAATTCCGATGAAGATCTGTTCGGCGAGCTGAATCCTCAGGAATCTGACCTGCTCGAATCCCTGCGCAAGGAGCTGGCTGCTTTGCTGACGCGGGAGGCAAAGATCTGCTGCCCCTTGACGATCGGCGGGCATGTTGACCACCGCCTGGTGCGCATGGCTGCAGAACGGCTTGGTCATCGCTTATGGTATTACGCCGATTTTCCGTATGTGGTCTTGTCCGAACACAATGTAAGCGAGTTCGCCAGCGGGATGTCTTCGAAGCTGTTCCCCATCTCACAAGAGGGGCTGGCTGTCTGGGAGGCCTCTGTCGCAGCCCACGCCTCTCAAATCAGCACCTTTTGGGGAGACGAGGCCGAGATGAGAGCTGCCTTAAGGAGATATTGCTCTCAGGAGGGAGGAGTTCGGCTTTGGAGAGGCTGAGTCGATACTTGCAATCCGGGTTTAATTGTGTTAAAATCCGGGCGCGGCGGTTGGAATGGCAGCGTGCATTTCAATAACGCCGCTATCATTTTCACAGTATCG
>FWPU01001535.1_pt1 | contig 63112 bp, 58 predicted proteins | sample 2228361 | NCBI WGS metagenome assembly FWPU01 (sample SAMEA103939777, study PRJEB20133) | metagenome
CGGCGATCTGTGGCTCCCGCTGGGCCAGCGCCCCCAGGAGAAAGGCCACCACCACCGCCACCTCCGTAGTGAGCCCCGGGTCGGTCCGGTCGCCCACCAGGTAGGCGCCGACCATCGCCGCGGCCACGAACGCGAGCGCCACGGCCAGCACGATGCCGCCGCCCAGGACCATCGCCACGCCGCCAGCCAGCGCCACGAGCGCGAACGTGCGGATGCCCGCCGCACCCCGCTTCGGCCCCTCCCCCTTCCGCCGCTCGCGCTCCGCCCCAAGGAGCAGGCCGATTCCCAGCGCCAGCGCCAGCCGGAACCCCTCCCGGTCGATGGCGACATCGTCCAGGTTCACGCGCCCGCCCCGCCCATCAGAACCAGCCCCGGCGGTGGAAGATGAACGCCATGGTGCCGGCGATTGCTGCCATCGCCCCGATCATCACGCCGAACCCGTAGTTGCTGTGCAGCCCCGGGATCGCGTCGAAGTTCGTCCCGAAGATCCCGGTGATGACCGTCGCAGGCAGCGCCAGTGCACCGACCACCGCCAGCACCTTCATCACCTCGTTCATCCGGTTGTTCAGGCTGCTCAGGTAGGTGCTCAGCGCCACCTCCGCATCCTCGCGCAGCTCCTCCAGCGCCAGGTCGGCCCGCAGCAGGTGGTCGTAGATATCCCGGAAGTAGATGACGTTCGCCGGCTGCACCAGCGCCAGCTCGCCCCGGCCGAAGCGCAGCACCACGGCCAGCAAGGGGGCAATCGCCCGCCGCACCGCGCCAGCAGCCCGCCGCATCTCCAGCACCCGCTGGCTCACCCCGCCATCCTCTCGCCCCTCCAGGATGCGGTCGGCCAGCGCATCGAGCTGCTCGCTCATCAGCGCCACCCGTGGCAGGTAACTGTCCACCACCCGGTCCAGGATCTCGTAGAGCAGGCCATCGGTGCCCGGCCGCAGCGCCTGCCCCTGCTCGATCGCCCGCACCACGGCCTCGATCTCCGGCACCGAGGCCGGGTCGTCCCGGTAGGTGAGGAGGAAGTCCGCGCCGAGGAAGACGTCGAGCTCCTCCAGGATCGGCTCCACCGTGCCCGGCTTCATCGCCAGCACGACGATGAAGTGGTAGTTGCCGAAGTCATCGATCTTCGGCGTGTGCAGGTGCGGCGCCAGGCAGTCCTCGATCGCCAGCGGGTGCAGCCCATAGCGCGCCGCCAGCCGCTCCAGCTCGGCCCGGTCCGCCCCCGAAAGGTCGTACCAGCGCGGGCCGCCCTCGCGCTCGCCTGGTCGCCATGTGCCATCCACCAGCGTCCACGTGCGCACGCCTGCATCGTAAAGGAGCGACCGCGCCCGGCGCGCTCCCCCGGGATGGGGGCATCCCCCGCCATCTGTCGCTCGGGCGCCCGGCGGCGCACACTGGAAGGGCCATGCTGCAGCTCCGGCTCCTCGCCACCCTTGCCATGCCCCTCCTGATCGTCCTCGGCGCCGTCGTCGCGTGGCTCAACCGGGAGGGCGAGGAGCCCGACGAGTGGCGCCGCGAGCGGGATGCCGCCGCCGAAGCCGAGCGGCGCCGCCGCCAGGCCGCCGAGGAACGCGACAAGCGCGACACGCCCGGCACCTGAGGGCCCACCCGCGCCATTAACTTCTGCAGTCGCCGGGCGTTATAGCTAGTGCACAGGCAAACGGCCTGAGTATGCTCGAAAGGAGGACGCTCGGACTACCGATCCCGGCGCGGCCCAGGGGGCTGGATGGCAGAGACGGCAACCGACGAGCTCGCACCAGAATTCGACGAGCAGGCCATCGTCGAAGCAGCCCAGCAAGGGGACCGGGAAGCGCTGGCGGCGCTCTACGACCACTACTTCCCGCGGGTCTACCGCTACGTCGCGAGCCGCCTGCCCGTCGCTGAAGATGCCGAGGACGTGACCACGGAGATCTTCCTCCGCGTCATCGAAAACCTCCGCACCTTCACCTTCCGCGGCCTCCCCTTCGGAGCCTGGATCTTCCGCATCGCCCGCAACGAGGTCGTCAGCTTCGTCCGGCGGCGCAAGGTCCGCTCCCAGGTCGCTCCGCTCACCGAATCGATCGCCGACCCCGCGCCCGACCATACCGAGGAGGTGCACACCGCGCTCACCCTCGAAGTCGTCCGCGCGGCAGCCGCCAGGCTCCCCGAGGCCCAGCGGCAGGTGATCGAGCTCCGCTTCGGCGCCGGCCTCTCCGTCGCCGAAACCGCCCGGGTCCTCGGCAAGACCGAAAACAACGTGAAAGTCCTCCAGCACAAGGCCATCGCCAAACTCCAGACCATGGTGCCCCCGCAATGATCCGCCGGCTGTTCGACCGCAAGGCTGGCTCCCGGGCCGAAATCCTCGCCGAAGCGCAGGCCCTCATCGATGACGGCCTCGAACCGGATTTCGTCCTTTCCCTCTTCCCCGACGACGTCGAATGGCTCGCCGGCATGCTCCGCGTCACCGCCGCCATCACCGACGCCTACGCCGCCGAGCCCGCGAGCTACTACTTCGAGGCCTCGCTGAAGGCGAAATTCCTCGCCCGCGCCGCCGAACCGACCACCCCGGCCGAGCCGCTCTTCCTCCCCGTGCCCGGCTACTCGCCCGTGCGCACCGCCATCGCCAGCATGGCCGTCCTCTCCGGCGCCGCTGCGGTTGGCGTCCTCGCCCTCGGCTTTGTCACCGCCGGCGATGCCGTCCCGGGCGATTGGAACTACACCTTCAAGCTCGCCAACGAACGGCTCGAATACGCCCTCTCCCGCGGCGACGCCCGCGTCGATGTCCAGCTCCGCCAGGCCGAAGCCCGTGTCTACGAACTCCAGCAGCTCGCCGCCCGCAACGATAACCTCGCCGCCTCGCTCGAAAGCCTCCAGCGCGAACTGCGCGGCATCGCCGACCTCGCCGAGAAGCAGGGCGGGCTCACCGAGGCCCAGAAGGCCCGCATCCGCAGCCTCGCCGAGCAGAGCAGCTCCGTCATCTCCCAGGCCCGCGGCCGCCCGGATATCGACCCCGAGAAGGTGGCCGCCGCCGCGGCCGCCATCGACGACGCCGTCTCCGCTGCCCTCGGCACCGTGACGCCGCTGCCAACCCCGGAACCGACCGCGGCCGTGACGCCGCCGCCGGCCGAGTCCCCCACGCCGACCGAATCGCCGGCCGCGACTACCACCCCGGAGCCCTCGCCGACGGTCGCCCCGACTCACACCGTCGAACCGGCAGAATCCGCCACCGTGCAGCCCGTGGAGGGCGCCGGCGGCACCGCCACGCCCGAATCGCCCGCCACGCCGAACCGCTGAACCGGGGCTTGACCGCGCCATTGCCCCACCCGCCGGGCCCGCCTACCCTCCTTCCTGTCCCCCAGGTTCCCACGGAGTGAGTCCATGCTTCGCCTGCGACTTGCCGCAGCTCTCATCCTCCTCGCCCCGGCGGCCATCGCCGCCTGTGGCGGGTCTGATTCCGACGCTGCCGACGCCGCGGCCACCGAGACCGCCACGGGCGCCGAGGCGACCGCCACCCCCCGCAACGCCGGGCTCGACCAACCGATCCCGCCGGACCGCCCGCTCCCGACGCCGACCCCCCTCCCCGCCGACCTCCCCATTCTCCAGGTCGTCGCCGGCGGGGCCTCCTTCGCGCCCACCCGCGCCGATCTCGCTGCCCTCCCGGTCGTGACCATCACGGCCGAAGGGAAGCAGTACACCGGCGTCAGCCTCGCCGAGCTCGCCCGCCGCGTCGCTGCCCCCGCCGAGGCCGTCGTCACCATCCAGGGCACCCGCGCCGATAACCTGCGTTACGGCGCCGTCCGCTACGCCCTCGCCGAGGTGGGCGAGGCCACCGTCGTCTTCGTCGACGAAAGCGGCTACGCCCGCTTCGCCTCGGCCGCCATCCCGGCCGAGCAGTGGCTCCACACCCTCGAGGGCATCGCCTTCCAGTAAGGGCGCAACGCGCGCTCAGCGGCCACCCGCTGCCGCCCTCGCCTCCCGGCGGAGATCCGCCGCGGCGAGCGCGCGGCGGCGGTCGGCGGCCACCCGCTCGGAGCGGCTCGCGAGCTGCAGCAGCCCCACCAGCACGATCACCGTGCCGCCCATCAGCACGAGCGTCTCCCGGATGCCGATGTGGTCGGCCACGATGCCGATCGGAAGCGCGAAGAGGCCGAAAAGGCTCCAGCTCAGCATCGAAATCGACTGCACCCGCCCGTGGTACTCGTGGTCCGTGTTCGACATCGTCAGTGCATTGTTCAGGCCCTGGAACCCGCTCGCCAGCCCGCCGACTGCCAGCATGGCGGCCAGCCCCACGGCCAGGCTGCTCGTGGCCCCCAGGACGATGAGCGAAGCGCCGAAGAGCAGCGCCAGAAGCGGCTGCCACGCCCACGCCTTCCGGTGCTCCGCGAACGTCGCGACGGCCACCGTCGCGGCGACGGCGCCCACCGCCCCGGCCGACTGCAGCAGGCCGAGGCCGCCGGCCCCCGCGCCATACACATCGGCCGCCACCGAGGGCAGGAACGACTGGTACGGGAATCCGATCATGATCACCGCGAAACTGGTGAGGATGAGCAGCGCCAGCGAGGGACGCCGCCGCACGTAGCGCACCCCATCGAGCAGATCGCGCAGCGGCGAAACGGGCGCCTCCCGCGGTTTGGGGTTCCCCGGGGGCAGGCGGAGCATGGTGGCCGCCGCGATGAAAAAGCCGATCGTCGTCAGCAGGTACACGCCACCGGTGCCGATGAACGCCACGGCGATGAACGCACCCGCCAGCGATGGCCCAATGACGCGCGTGCTGTTCATGCTGAGCTGCTGCAGCACCACCGCATTGCCGATGGCATCCCGGCCCACCAGGTCGCCGATGAACGCCTGCCGGGCCGGCCCTACGAAGGCGAAGCCCGCCCCCTGCACCACGCCGGCCACGATCAGCATCCAGTACTCGATGTGCCCCGTCTTGATCATCATCGCCACCCAGAGCGAATTCAGGGCGATGATCGACTGGCAGACGATGAGCAGGTTCCGCTTCGGCAGGCGGTCGGCGAGCACCCCACCCCAGAGCCCGAGCAGCAACTGGGGCACCCCAAACGCGATCATCACCCCGCCCAGCGCCGTGTTCTTGCCCGTCAGATCGTAGGCCAGGTAGCCCCGCGCCACGATCTGCATCTGCATCCCGAGGAACGAGAAGAGCGTGCCAATCCAGAGCAGGCGGAACTGGCCGTTCTCCAGGGCATAGAACGTGCGGCGGAGCCAGGCTGCCAGGGGCTTACCCTCACGTTAGGGTGTGGAAGTTCAACCCTAGCACATCATTTCCGCCCGGCCCACCCGCCAGGCGCGCCTGCCCACACTCAGGCCGTCACCGTCAACGGCGTGTGCATCCCCTTCTCATAATGCGAGACCACAGCGCCACCGACCTCCTCCACCACCGTGCAGGCCAGCTCGTACTCGCCCGGCTCCAGCTCCAGCTCCAGCGCGGCCGCCTCGCCCATGCCAAGGTTCCGCACCTCGCCCACCAGCTCCAGCGACCCGTCGGCCGCCCGGCGCAACACCTGCAGGTCGTGCACGTCGCCGCCCTCGTCGTGCGCGTGCCCGTGCTCCATCTCGTGCACCGCCCAGAAGGTGACCCTACCCGCCTTCACCGTCGAGACGGCCGGCTCGACCGCCCGGTTGCGCAGCCCCACGCGGATGGCCCCGGCCGGCGGCTCCGCGGCGGCCATCATGTGGCCACCACTGTGCCCCGGGGCTGCCGCGTCCTCGTCGTCACCGCCGCAGGCCACCGTGGCCAGCATCGCCGCGGCCAGCGCAGCCGCCGCGCCGAGCAGTACCCATCGCTGCATCGTCGAACCCCCTCCAGCGTCGAACCTCTGCCGAGTATATCCGCTGCCCCGGTGCACCCGGGGTGAAGGGCCTTTCGCCTGCGCGCCGCGGGCGTAGAATCCGCCGCATCCCACGCCGGGGGTGCCCCAATGCCGTCGATCCGCGAACTCGCCGAGCGCCTCTGGAACGGTGACATCACCACCGCCGAGTACCACCCCGTCGGCTGGCGCCAGCCCGTCGGCGAGGAGATCGCCCCCGGCGTCCTCTTCTACAAGGGCATCGCCAGCGCCACCACCATCGACACCGGCGACGGCCTCGTCATGCTCGATACCGGCGCCGTGAACGATACCCGCACCCTCTACGAGGAGGTACGCCGCTGGCGCCCTGGCGCACCCCTGCGCGCGGCCGTCTTCTCCCACCACCACGTCGACCACATCTTCGGGCTCGGCCCCTTCGAGGCGGAGGCGGCCGAGCGGCGGCGCCCGCGCCCCATCGTCTACGCCCACGAGCTCGTCGAGCAGCACTTCGAACGCTACCAGCGCACCCTCGGCTGGAATACCGCCATCAACCGCCGCCAGTTCGCCATCGATGCGCCCCACTTCCGCTGGCCGGCCGAGTATCGCCTGCCCGATGTCACCTACGCCCGCCAGCTCACCTTCCGCACCGGCGACCTTACCTTTGAGCTGCGCCACACCCGCGGCGAGACCGAGGACGCCACCTGGACCTGGATCCCCGAGCGCCGGCTGCTCGCCCCCGGCGACCTCTTCATCTGGGCCGTTCCGAACGCCGGCAACCCGCAGAAGGTGCAGCGCTACTGCGGCGAGTGGGCGGCCGGCCTCCGCCAGATGGCAGCCCTCGGCGCAGAACTCCTCCTCCCCGGCCACGGCCTCCCCATCTTCGGCGCCGACCGCATCCGCCAGGCCCTCCTCGATACCGCCGAATTCCTCGAGGCGATCGAGGCGCAGGTCCTCGCCCTCATGAACACCGGCTGCACCCTCGACCGCATCCTCCACGAGGTGCAGCCGCCCGCCCACCTGCTCGAACGGCCCTACCTCCGCCCGGTGTACGACGACCCCCAGTTCCTCATCCGCAACGTGTGGCGGCTCTACGGCGGCTGGTGGGATGGCGAGCCCGATCAGCTCCTGCCCGCGCCCCGCGCCGAGCAGGCCCGCGAGTGGGTGGCGCTCGCCGGCGGCCTGGAGCGCGTGCTCGAGCGGGCGGCTGCCCTCCGCCAGGAGGGGAACCTGCGCCTCGCCTGCCACCTCGTCGAATTCGCCGTCCTCGCCGAGCCCGGCTCCGCCGCCGCTCACGAGCTGCGCGCCGAGATCTACGCCGCTCGCGCCGCCCTCGAGCCCTCCTCCATGGCCCGCAACATCCTCAACCACGCCGCCCAGGCGAGCCGACAGGGCCGGCGCGACCTCGCCGGCGAGGCGTAGCCCGAACCATCCCGCCCGTCAGCGCGCTCACGGCCGGCTTGCTGGCCGGTAAGCCGATACAACTTCACCTTTGCGTGAAGGTATGATACGGTCTCCTGCGGAGAGGGGGACACTCCAACATGCGCTGGCTCCTGCGCCTCCTGCCGTACCTCCGGCCCTACCGCGGCCAGTTCATCCTCGCCTGGCTCTGCGTCATCCTCGCGGGCTCCTTCGTCATGGTCAGCCCGCTCCTCGTCAAGTTCGCCATCGACTTCGGTCTCCAGCCCGTGCGCGACGCCGAGGGCCGCCTCGTCGGCCTCGATGGCAACGAGCGCCTCCTCGTCCTCGGCGCCCTGGCCATCGTCGCCTTCGCCATCGCCCGCGGCCTCGCCGCCTTCGGCCAGCAGTACCTCGGCGAGACGATCGGCCAGAACGTCGCCTACGACATCCGCAACCGGATCTACGACAACCTCCAGCGGCTCAGCTTCGCCTACCACGACAAGGTGCAGACCGGCCAGATCATGAGCCGCGCCACCCAGGATGTGGAGAACATCCGCATCTTCTTCTCCATGGGCCTCCTCCGCCTCTCCTACATCGTCCTGATGATCGTCATCTCCATCGTCGGGATGTTCGTCATCAACTGGCAGCTTGCCCTCGTCTCCATCCTTTCCCTGCCCATCCTCGCCTGGCGCTCCATCGTCACCAGCCGGCGCCTCCGCCCCATGTGGCTCCAGATCCAGCAGAACCAGGCCGAAATGACCCAGGTCGCCGAGGAAGGGCTCACCGGCATCCGCGTCGTCAAGGCCTTCTCCCGCGAGGAGTACGAGAGCCGCAAGTTCGCCGCTGCCGCCCGTCGCCAGGCCGACCTCTCCTACCAGGCCGCCGTCATCCAGGCGAACAACCAGCCCCTGCTCCAGGGCATCTCCGCCGCCCAGATCGCGCTCACCGTCGGCGTCGGCGCCTGGTTCGTCTCCCGCGGTTCCCTCCAGGCGCAGGATGTCCTCACCTTCACCCTCTGGCTCAATCTCCTCCAGCTCCCGGTCCGCACCATCGGCTTCATGATCAACATCGTCGCCCGCGCCATCAGCTCCGCCGAACGCGTTTTCGAGCTGATCGACGCCCAGTCTGCCGTCCAGGAGAAGCCCGGCGCCATCCCCCTGCGCGACGTCCGCGGCCATGTCGTCTTCGAAAGCGTCGGCTTCAGCTACGACAACCTCAGCCCCGTGCTCTCCGGCGTCAACATCGATGCCCGGCCCGGCCAGGTCATCGCCCTCCTGGGCCCCACCGGCTCCGGCAAATCCACCATCGTCAACCTCATCCCCCGCTTCTACGACGTCACCGAGGGCCGCATCCTCATCGACGGCATCGATATCCGCGACGTCACCATCGAATCCCTGCGCAAGAACATCGGCATCGTCCAGCAGGACGTCTTCCTCTTTATTGGCACCATCCGCGACAACATCGCCTACGGCCGCCCCGATGCCACCCAGGAGGAGATCGAGCGCGCCGCAAAAGCCGCCCGCATCCACGACTTCATCGTCTCCCTCCCCTACGGCTACGACGAATGGGTCGGCGAGCGCGGCGTCACCCTCTCCGGCGGCCAGAAACAGCGCATCGCCATCGCCCGTACCCTGCTCCTCGACCCGAAAATCCTCATCTTCGATGACTCCACCGCCAGCGTGGATACCCAGACCGAGTTCCTCATCCAGCAGGCCCTGCAGGAGCTCATGAAAGGGCGCACCACCTTTGTCATCGCCCAGCGCCTCCGCACCGTCATGCGCGCCGACGAGATCATCGTGCTCGATCAGGGCCGCGTCATCCAGCGCGGCACGCATGCCGAGCTCATCCAGCAGGAAGGGCTCTACCGCCGCATCTTCGAGCTCGAACTCAAGGACCAGGAGGAGGCGCTCGGCCGCCCGGTGCACGCCCCGCCAGCCCCCGCCGGCGGCCCGCTCGCGGAACGCATCCGCGAGAAGGTGCGCCGCGGCGATACCGCCGACCTGCCCCCGCAGCTCGTCGAACGCGTCCGCGCCCGGCTCATCGCCGAAGGCCAGGCCGGGGGAGGCGCCTGATGGGCATGTGGGGCGGCGCCGGCGCGGGCGGCTGGAGCTCCGGCATCGGCGGGCAGCCGGGCGGCCCCCTCGGCCGCGCCATGATGGGCCGCGGCGCCGATGGCTGGGATGATGAGGTCCTCGGCAAGGTCTACGACGCGAAGGTCGTCCGCCGCATCCTCCCCTACCTCGCCGAGTACCGGCTCCAGGCGTTCATCGCCCTCGCCTGCATGGTAACCTCCGCGCTCGCCAGCTTCTTCCAGCCGCTCCTCATCGGCCTCACCGTGCAGGCGGGCATCAACCACGATACGAAGCGCATCCTCACGCTCCTCGGCGTCATGCTCGGCCTCGCCGTCATCCAGTGGCTCGCGGCCTACGGCCAGCAGCTCACCACCGCCTGGATGGGCAACCGCATCCTCATGAAGCTGCGCACCCAGATGTACGACCACATGCAGGGGCTCTCGCTCAGCTTCTACGACGAGATGGAGGTGGGCCGCATGATCTCCCGCCTCACCAGCGACGTCACCGTCATGCAGGAGCTGCTCACCAGCGGCTCCCTCACCTTCCTTGCCGATATCATCGGCCTCACCATCATCGTCATCGTCCTCCTCAACATCGATGCCACCCTCGCCCTCGTCACCTTCGCCATCGTCCCGCCGCTCGTCCTGGTCATGATCTTCTGGGCACGCCACGCCCGGCGCGCCTTCATCAACGTCCGCATCAAGGTCTCCACCCTCTACGGCACCCTCGCCGAGAACGTCTCCGGCGTCAAAGCCGTCCAGTCCATGTCCCGCGAGGACATCAACGCGCGCCGCTTCGATGCCCTCAACCAGGACAACCGCAACGCCAACATCTGGGCCGGCATGCTCAGCGCCGCCATCATGCCCGTCATCGAACTCGCCGTCGCCATCGCCACCGCCTCCGTCGTCATCGTCGGCGGCTGGCGCGCCCTCCACGCCTCCCAGGTCGACCTCGCCCACTTCTTCTTCGTCCTCACCTCCTTCACCCTCTACGTGGGCCGCTTCTTCGATCCCATCCGCGACCTCGTCCTCCAGTACACCATGCTCCAGCGCGCCATGGCCGGCGGCGAGCGCATCTTCCAGGTGCTCGATACCGTCCCCCGCGTCCAGGACCGGCCCGACGCCATCGAACTCGAGACCATTGAGGGCCGGGTCGACTTCGAGGATGTCCACTTCCACTACGTCGAGGGGGTCCCCATCCTGCGCGGCATCACCCTCCACGTCGAACCGGGCGAAACCATCGCCCTCGTCGGCGCCACCGGCGCCGGCAAGACGACCATCACCTCCCTCCTGATGCGCGGCTACGACGTCACCGGCGGCAGCATCAAGATCGACGGCATCGACATCCGCGACATCAAGCGCCGCTCCCTCACCCGCCACATGGGGGTCGTGCTCCAGAACCCCTACCTCTTCTCCGGTACCGTGCGCGAGAACATCGCCTACGGCCGCCCCGAGGCGACCCAGGAGGAGATCGAAACGGCGGCCCGCGCCGTCGGCGCCCACGACTTCATCATGCGGCTCGAAAAGGGATACGACACCGTCCTCCAGCAGCGCGGCCAGAACCTCTCCGTCGGCCAGCGCCAGCTCATCAGCTTCGCCCGCGCCATCCTCGCCGCCCCGCGCATCCTCATCCTCGATGAGGCAACCGCCTACGTCGATACCCAGACCGAAGTCGTCATCCAGCGCGCCCTGCGCGAACTCCTCAAGAACCGCACCTCGTTCGTCATCGCCCACCGCCTCTCCACCATCCGCGAGGCGTCCCGCATCGTCGTCCTCGATAAGGGCCAGATCGCCGAAATCGGCACCCACGAGGAGCTCCTCGCCCGCGGCGGCATCTACGCCAACCTCTACCGCATGACCTACGAGCAGGAGCAGGCCCGCCAGGCCGCGGCCAGCGTCAGCGAGGACGAGGCCTTCGCCCAGCGGCGCCGCGGCGAGGTGCTCGGCCCTGGCGCTGCGCCCCAGCCTGCCGCGGGCCAGTAACCGCACCACCTGTCACCCGGCATCCACTCGGGAGCGTGCCGGCGCCTGCCGATACTTCGAGCAGCAATGCCCGGAGGAGGAGCCAGACGGTGAAGCAGTTCAGTTGCGGCGATGTCGTGCCCGGGTGCACCGCCCACTTCCGCTTCGATTCCGAGGAGAAGATCCTCGAGGCGGTCGCCCACCACGCCCGTGAGGACCACAAGCTCAAGGAGATCCCCGCGGAGCTCGTCGCCCAGGTGCGGGAGCGCATCCGCCCGGCGGCCTGACGTCAGCAGGCCGATCGCCAACCGGGGAGGCGGCACGGCCGCCTCCCCGGTTTCGTCGTGCCGGGAACCGCGCGCTGGCCCACGCTCAGCCCGCCGGGTGCACAGCCTTCGCCAGCGCCTCAACCATCCGCTCGATCGGGACCGCGCCAATCGGCTGCCCGCGATCATCGATCACCACCACCGGGGCAAACCGCTCTTCTGGCGGCCGCACCATCGCCCGCCGCAGCACGTCCGGTAGCTGGCACTGCGTCGTCGCCCGCATCGCCTCGGCCGCCTGGCCCCGGTGCCGCACCTCGAGCGGCCGTCCCCACGCATCGACCACCACCACCAGGTCATCATCCGCGGCCGTGGCGCCCGTGGCTGCCTCGCTCGGTACAGTCCGCACGGGCTCCACCAGCGGCAGGAGCGAGGCGCCATCGGGCGCTTCCTGCCGCACCCGGGCGAGCAGCTCCCGCACCGGCGGCGGGCAGGGCGCGAACGCGGGAGCCGGCCGGTTGAGCAGGAATCCCTGGCCGAGCGGCGCCCCCATGCGTACCACCTCGCGCAGGTCCTCCTCCGTCTCGATACCCTCCGCTATCACCCACGCGTCGATGCGCGAGGCGAAGTGCCCCACGAGCTCTACCAGCGCCCGCTTCGCCGGATCCTCCGCGATACCGCGAATGAACGCCTGGTCCACCTTCACGAATTCCGGGCGCACGGCGAGCAGGCGCTTCAGGCCCGCGTATCCCGTCCCGGCGTCATCCACCGCGATGAGCGCGCCGCGACGGCGCAGCTCGGCGAGCAGCCCGTTCATCCACTCGAGATCGTCGATCTCCGTGTGCTCGGTCAGCTCAACCACGAACCCGCCCAGCGCATCCTCGGCCAGCAGCATCCCGGCCACCGCCTCGTAGCGGAGCGCTGCCGGGTCCAGGTTCACCGTGAGGAAGGTGTTCGGCGGTGCCTCCCGGCGCAGGCGGAGCGCCTGCTGCACCACCGCCGCCTCGAGCTGCGGGCCCACGCCGAGCCGGTAGGCCGCCCCGAACCAGTGGTGCGGCGGCGCATCAATCTGTGGGTCCGCGAATCGCGCCAGGAGTTCGAACCCGGCCGTCACCCCGCGCCGCAGATCGATGATCGGCTGGCGATGGAGCGAGATACTCGCCCCCGGCTCCCGCAGGACGCGGTGGAGCGCCTGCTGCCACTGGCCATCGCTGGGTGGAGCGCCGGTGCTCACACCTCTTGAGTTCGACCGCTCCCCCCATCCTCTTGAGCCTCGTCCCGCCGGATGACGAGCACACGGTCCACCCGCCGCCCGTCCATCGCCATCACGCGGAACTGGTAGCCCGGCACCTCCACCCGGTCGCCCACACGGGGGATGCGCCCGAGGCGCGCCATAATGAAGCCGCCCACCGTGTCGTAATCCTCATCGGCCAGCTCGGCCCCCGTTGCATCCTCAATGTCGGCGATGAGCGCCAGCCCGGAGACGAGGAAGTTGCCCGAGGGCAGCGCCCGCACCGTGTCTCCCCCCTGGCCGCGCCCGCCGAGCCAGCGCCCCAGCAGCCGGTAGAGCACCTCATCCGCGGTGAGGATGCCGCTCGTGCCACCGTGCTCATCGACGAGCACCACGAGCTGCACCTGCTTGGCCCGCATCGCCTGCACGGCCACCTCCACGCTCACCGATTCCGGGATCGCCACCGCCGGGCGCACCAGCTGCCGCCACTCGCGCTCGCCCCGCCGCAGCAGCGCCACGAGGTCCTTCACATCGAGGATGCCGACGATGTGGTCGAGGCTCTCCTCGTACACCGGGTAGCGCGAGTGGTGGTGCCGTTCCACCAGGTCGAGCACTTCATCCAGCGTGGCCCCCGCCTCGATCGCGGCCACCTCCGTCCGCGGGACCATGATCTGGTCCGCCTGGATGGCGCTGAATTCGAGCGCCCGCCGCGCCAGCATCAGCTCACTCGTCGAGAGCAGCCCGGCCCGCGCCGAGGCCTCGATCACCAGCTCCAGCTCCTCGGGATCGAGCGACTCCTCCGCCGGCGAGCGCTCGCGAATCCCCAGCAGCCGCACCACCAGCCCGCCCGACCGGTGCAGGAACCAGACGAACGGCCGGAAGACCCGCGCGAACAGCAGCACCGGCGGCGCGACGAACAGCCCCACCTGCTCGGTGCGCGCGAGCGCGATCGACTTCGGCGCCAGCTCCGCGAAGATAATCACGATCGCCGTCACCAGCAGGAAGGCGAGCGCCGTCGCTGCGATGCCGGCCGTCCGCTCCGGCGCCCACTGCAGCGCCCCGGCGATGGCCGGCTCGATGATCGCCGCGAGCACCGGCTCGCCGAGCCAGCCGAGCGCCAGCCCGCACATGGTGATGCCCAGCTGCGTGGCTGCGATCGTCGCGTCGAGCTGGCGCAGGGCGCCCATCAGCAGCCGCGCCCGCGCCTGGCCCCCGGCAGCAAGCTGCTCCACGCGGGTGCGCCGCACCCCCACGAACGCGAACTCCGCCGCCACGAAAATGGCATTCAGTGCCACCAGCACCGCCAGGCCGCCGAGGCCCAGCCCAATCAGCAGTGAATCATCCATGGGCGCATTGTAGGGCCCGATCGTGGCTGCCCCCGTGCGGCCCATGCCCCGGGCGCACAACGGCCCGGGTGGTGAACCCGGGCCGTACGCAATGCTCCCTGGCGGAGAGGGGGAGATTCGAACTCCCGGTGGGTTGCCCCACACCGCTTTTCGAGAGCGGCACCATAAACCACTCGGACACCTCTCCGCCGACCAGTCTACCAGCCGCCCTGCCCTTGCGGCACCCCGCTCCCCGCCGGTGCGTGCCCGGCTCAGTTCAGGCGAAAGGTGTCCTCGTCCTCCTCATCGTCATCCAGCTCGTTGTCGCTGTAGACACCCGCCGGCGACCCCCGCCACACGGTGACCACGAAGTCCTCGCGGTACGGGTCGGCCGTCATCACCAGCTGCTCATCGGTCGCATCGATGAGTTGCTGGATCCGTTCCTCGTTCGCGTCGGCCGTCGTGCAGAGCGTGGCGTAGACGTTCGTGCCCTGGTAGTGCAGGTCCACCCGGCCGACGATGCTCCCGTCCTCGAAAATGGTGTACGACTCCGAGTGCGGAGTCCGGCATTCCCGTTCGAACGTAATCACAGCGGTCGCACCTGCCCTCTGCCGATGATGGTCCACTTGTAGCTCGTCAGCTCGCGCAGGCCCATCGGCCCCCGCGCGTGCATCTTCTGCGTCGAAATCCCGACCTCCGCGCCGAGGCCGAACTGGGCGCCATCGGTGAATTGCGTGCTGGCGTTCACGTACACCGCGGCCGAATCCACCACATCGAGAAACTCCAGCGCCCGGCTGTACTGCTCCGTCAGGATGGCGTCGCTGTGGTGGCTCCCGTACCGCTCGATGTGTTCCGTCGCCTCCGCCATCTCGTCGACGATGCGCACCCCCACGCGCAGGGCGAGGTGCTCCGTCCGCCAGGTCTCCTCGGTGGCCGCTTCGATGGGTGCCCCTGCCGCCTCCAGGATCGGCCGCGCCCGCTCATCCGCGATGAACGTCACCCGGCCCGCCCATCGCTCCGCCATCCGCCGCAGGAACGGCTCCGCGATTGCCCGGTGTACCAGCAACGTATCGACCGCGTTGCAGATGCTGTACCGGCGCGTCTTCGCGTTGTCGACCACCTTCTCGGCCAGCTCCAGGTCGGCGAACTCATCCACGTAGATCTGCACGACCGCATCGCCATGGGCGATCACCGGCATCGTCGCCTTCCGCCGCACGTAATCGATGAGCTGCGCCCCCCCGCGCGGGACGATGACGTCGACCAGGTCGTTCATCTCCAGCAGCTCATCCACGTGCGCCCGGTCCGGGTCACTGATCACCTGCACGGCGTCCGCCGGCACGGCGGTCCCGGCCAGCGCCCGCTGGATGAGCTCGCCGAGGGCCGCGTTGCTCCGTCGCGCTTCCTTGCCGCCGCGCAGGATGGCCGCGTTGCCGCTCTTCAGCGCCAGCACGGCGATGTCGATCGTGACGTTCGGCCGCGATTCGTAGATGCACGCCACCACACCGAGCGGCACCCGTCGCCGCCCGATCCAGAGGCCGTTCGGCAGCGTCCGCGAATCGAACACTTCGCCCACGGGGTCGGGCAGGGCCATCACGCTGCGCGTATCGTTTGCGATGCCCCGCAGCCGCTCCGGGGTGAGCGTCAGCCGCTCGACGAAGGCATCTTCCAGGCCGGCCGCCTTCGCCGCCGCCAGGTCCTCCGCGTTCGCCGCCAGCACGGCTGCCTGCTCGTGCTCCAGCAGGGCCGCGATGCGCTCGAGCGCGGCGTTCTTCTCCGCCGTCGAGAGCCGGGCCAGCACCCGCGAGGCCCGCCGCGCGGCGGTCGCCCGTTCACGCAACAGGGAAACTGTCGATGTCATGCGCCGAAGTGTACCAGCCCGCCGCCGGCACCGATGCCCCGGCGCCCAAATGGCCGCCCCCGCCCGGGCCGCTCGGCCCCGCCACGCGTGCACGCCGGCGGGTACACTGGCAGCATGTCCAACGAAAACGCTTCGTTCTCTGCTGAGCTCACCGATCTCCTGCGCCAGGTGGCCCGCTGGCAGCCGCCCGCCGGGATCGGCATCCTCTCGGTCTACCTCGACCGCCGCCCCCAGGCCACCGGCGAGCGCCCCGGCCTGCGCGCCAGCGACGTCATCCTGAAGGACCGCCTGCGCGAAATTGAGGCCAGCCTCGGCGTCCGCGGCCCGGCGCTCGAATCCTTCCGCGCCGATGCCGAACGCGTCCACGCCACTATCGCAGCCGCCGACCCCGCCGCCGAGGGCCTCGCCATCTTCTCCTGCTCGGCTGCCGGCCTCTTCGCGTCGTTTTCCGCGCCGGCCCCCTTCGAGACGCAGGTGGTGTACGACCGCTACCCCCGCCTCTACCAGCTCGCCCGCCTGCTCGATGAGTACGAGACCGCCGTCGTGGCCGTCGCCGATACGAACACCCTCCGCCTCTTCGTCGTCCGCGGCGAACGGATTCGCGAGGTCCCCGGCAGGGACGAGGACCCCTACAACTACCAGATGCGCTCCACGAGCGGGATGAATGAGCACCGCTTCCGCCGCCACGTCGAGCAGCACCGGCGTGAATTCGCCGAGGAGGCCGCGCGCCTCATCGAGGAGCTCTGCGACCGGGAGGGCGCTACCCGGCTCGTCATCGCCGGCGACGAGATCGCCCTCCACCACCTGCGCGCAGCCCTCCCCGAGTCGCTCACCCGCCGCGTCACAGAGGGCGAATTCGCCATCGATATCCGCGCCGGCGCCGAAGAGGTCCGCCGCACGGTCGAGCACTTCCTCCTGCAGGCCGAGAACGACGACTCCACCGACACCGCCGACATCCTCGTCGGCGAAATCGAAGAGGGCGACCTCGGTGTCGGCGGTTACGACCGCACGAAGGCCGCCCTCGAGGCCGGCGCCGCCGACGTTGTCGTCATCGATGCCGACTTCGAGCCGGCAAGCGCCCGCGATGAGCTCGCGCAGCTCGCCGCCCGGACGGGCGCCCGCCTCGAGGTTGTGCGGGAGCACCACGGGCTGCGCGCCCACGACGGCGTCGGCGCCATCCTGCGGTACCGCCCCACCTGGTGAGTGCAGCGCTGGGGCGCAGCGCTCAGCCGGCCGGCGCGAGGAGCGCCTGGCGCACCTGCGCCGCACCCCCGCCGATGTACGGCCGCGCCGCCACACCCCGCCGTTCCAGGTAGCTCGCGGCCATCGCGGCGCGCTGCCCGCTGGCGCAGACCACCAGCACAGGGCCTTCAATCGCCGGCGCCCACGCCGCGATCTCGTCGAAGGCGAGTGGCCGCGCTCCCGGCAGGGGCTCCTCGGCGTGCTCCTGGGCGTACCGGACATCGAGGACCGGCAGCGCCCCGCTGCGCAGCGCAGCGGCCACCTCGCCGGCGCTCGCCGTCTCCGTCCGTGCGGCCAGCGGCAGGTCGGCGGCCGGGGCAAACCCCCGCACCTGCTCGTACCCGATGCGGAAGAGGTCGACCGTGACCCGCTCCGCCTGGGCCGCATCGTAGGTCACCAGCACGATCGGGGCGTTGAAGGGGATGAGCCAGCCGACGTACGCGAGCATCGAGCCGCTCTCCTCGATCTCCAGCGAGCCCGGCAGGTGGCCGGCGGCGTAATCGGCGCGGGCTCGCACATCGATCAGCCAGGCCTCGCCCGCGAGCTGCGCGACCGCCGCCGCGCTTAGCCGTTCGGGCCGCGGCGGCTCACCGTACACCTTCGGCCCCTTCCGGTTGATGGGCGCCATGTACCGGTAGTAGCCGGGGATGGGCATCGCCGTGGCCAGGTGCAGCGCCCGGAACTCCTCGTACGAGCGCGCGGCGAGGGCGGGGTTCCGCAGCAGCTCGACCGCCATCGGTCCGCAGCGGCCGAGATCGGTGCCGGTGGCGCTGCAGAACGAACCCGCGCCGTGCGTGGGCAGCACATCGGCCCGCTCGGGCACCAGCCGGCGCAGCTTCTGGGCCGTCTCCCACTGCAGGCGAGTCAGCGTCTCGGTGTGGTCCGGCCCCAGCAGATCGGTCCGGCCCGCCGCAGCCATCAGCAGCGCGCCCCCGGTGAAGGCGCCGCGCACCTCGCCGGAAGGGTTGACGCCGAGGTAGGCAACGTGCTCGTAGGTGTGGCCCGGTGCGGCCGTCACGAGCAGCTTCGCATCGCCGATGGCGACCACATCGCCGTCCTCCACCGGCCGGTGCGGGAATTCGAGCTTCCCCGCCGCCGGCGCGATGACTTCCGCGCCGAGCGCCGCGAGCTCCCGGCCGCCGGAGACATAATCGTTGTGCACGTGCGTCTCCACCACGTACCGGATCTCCGCACCGTGCTCCCGCGCGGCCTTCACAAAGGGGCGGATGTCGCGCTGCGGATCGATGACGGCAGCCTCGTTCCCCGAGACAACGAGGTACGAGGCATCGCCCAGCGACTCGGCGACGAACTGGATGGTTTTCATGCGGCTCCTCCTGCCGTAATCCCGACGAGCGCGGCATCTTCGGCGACCTGGCGCCGGATACCGCCGCACACGATGTCGCACAGCTCCGCCACGCTCGGGTCCGTGACGCGGTAGAACGCCATCGTTCCCTCCGCCCGCCGCCGCACGATGCGCGCATCGGCAAGGTGGCGCAGGTGCTTGCTCACGTTCGCCTGGCTGCACCCCGTCGCGGCCACAATCTCGCCGACCGAGGCCTCGCCGCGCTCCAGCAGGTAGCGCAGGATGCGCAGGCGGGTGACATCGCCAAGCAGGCGGAAGCGGTCGGCGACGTGCTCGAGCAGTGCGTCGGGAAGGCTGTCCATACCGTGAGTATATAACCATATGGTCATGCATGGCAAGGTTGCGATCGGCGCCGCCCCGGCCCACGATCCCCCCATCCCTCCCCCGGAGCCTCCAGCCATGTCCGATGTCCTGCTCGAACGGCGCGACGGTGTCGCCCTCATCACCCTCAACCGCCCCGAGACGCTCAACGCCATGGGCGGCGAGCTGGTGCCGCGCCTGGCTGCTGCCCTCGCCGAGGTCGAGGCCGACCCGGCGGTCCGCTGCGTGGCCATCACCGGTGCCGGCCGCGCTTTCTGCGCCGGCGGCGACATCCGCGGCATGCAGGAGCGGAACGAGCGCATGGCCGCCGCCGCGGCCGCCGAGGGGCCCGGCGCCGTCATCGCCGAGCTCGACCGGCTCGTCGCCGAGCTGCGCGAGCGGCAGCGTGCCATCAGTCTCCGCATCCACGCCATGCCGAAGCCGGTCGTCGCCCTCGTCAACGGTCCGGCGGTCGGTGCCGGCTTCAGCATCGCCCTGGCGGCCGACATCCGCATCGCCTCCGAGCGAGCCCGCTTCGGCGCTGCGTTCCGCAACGTCGGCCTCCCCGGCGACTTCGGCGGCTCCTACTTCCTCCAGCGCCTGTGCGGCGCCGGCATCGCCCGCGAGCTCTACTTCACCGCCGAAATCATCGATGCGGCCCGCGCGCTCGACCTCCGCATCGTCAACCGCATCGTCCCCCACGAAGAGCTCCTCGCGGCCGGGCTCGCCTTCTGCCGGCAGCTCGCCCAGGGGCCGACGGCGGCCTTCGCCCGCATGAAGGAGAACCTCAACTTCGCCGAAACGTCCACCCTCGAGCAGCTCCTCGACCAGGAAGCCCTCCACATGCGCATCGCCGGCTTCTCCACCGACTCCCGCGAGGCCGTGACCGCCTTCCTCGAAAAGCGCGAGCCCCGCTTCGTCGGCCGCTGACCGCCTCTGCTACAGTTCCCCCACATCGCTCGCCCCACAGGAAGGAACCACCCCCATGCAGCCCCTCGAAGGAAAGGTCGCCATCGTCACCGGCGGCGCCCGCGGCATCGGCGCCGGCATCGCCACGGTCATGGCTCGCCAGGGCGCCCGTGTCGCCATCCTCGACCTCGACGGTGAGCAGGCCGCAGCCACCGCGGCCGCGCTCCCCGTGCCCGGCCTCGGCCTCGCCTGCGACGTTGCCCTCGAGCCACCCCTCGCCGAGGCCGTCGACCGCGTCGTGGCGACCTTCGGCGGCCTCGACATCATGGTGAACAACGCCGGCGCCGGGCGTGGCCCCATCGACCTCTCCGCGCGGCCCGCCGGGACTGGCCGCGTGGAGGACATGCCGCCCGAGGCCTGGGACGAGCAGCTCGCGCAGAACCTGCGCACCACCTTCCTCGGCACGAAGGTGGCGGTCCCCCACCTCCGGCGGCGGGGCGGCGGCGCGGTCATTAACATCGCCAGCATCGCCGGCCTCAGCGCCGCGCCCACCCTGCCCGCCTACGCCGCGGCCAAGGCGGGCGTCATCAGCCTCACCCGCAGCACGGCCCTCGAGTACGCCCCACACGACATCCGGGTCAACGCCATCTGCCCCGGTTTCCTCTGGACCCGCGCCTGGGAGGGGATGGCCACCGCCCTCAAGCTCACGGTACCCCAGTACGCCAGCCTCTCCCCGCGCGAGGTGTTCCTCGAGGTGGTGAAGAACGGCGTTCCGCTCGGCCGCGAACAGACCCCGGAGGATATCGGCGAGCTCGCCGCCTTCCTGGCCAGCCCGGCCGCCCGCAACATCACCGGCCAGGCCATCTCCGTCGACGGCGGCATCACCCTCCGCTAGGGAGCGCCGCCTCCTGCTTCAGCGTTCTGCCGTCAGGTTCGGCACCAGTGCCCGGCGCGGCAGGTCCGGTCGGCTCGAGGGCAGGGTGCTCCCCATCCCCGGCGGCTCCCACGCCGGCGGGCTCGCGACCGGGTTGCCGCCGCTTCCCCCGGGTGGGGGCGGCGGTACCGTTGGGGGTGACGTCGGGGTTGGCGGTGGCGTCGGCGTGCCGGTCGGTGTGGGCGGCGCACCGCCGTCCCACGGTTGGCTCGAATCATCGACCGCGCCGAAGTTGAGCGCCCAATAGCTGCCCGCCCGGCCGATGCCGATCACCGTCCAGAAGCCGTTGAGCAGGTTCGCCCGGTGCCCGGGGGAGCCCTGCCACGCGGCCAGCACCGCTGATGGGCTGCTCATCCCCCAGGCGAGGTTCTCGCCCGCCGAGCCGCTGTAGCCGCAGTCGCGCACCCGCTGGCTCACGCTCCGGCCGGACCAGTCGTAGTGCGGCATGTCCAGCCGGAAGCCGCCGTTGCGCTGGCCGTCCTCGGCCATCCAGGCCGCCGCCCGCGAGAGGTTGGGCGAGGCCCGCAGTGGCGCCGCGCCGTTGGCCGCCCGGAACTCGTTGATGAGCCGCAGCAGCTCCTGCTCCGAAGCATCGAGCGCCGCGGTCGAGGTGGCGCAGTTGGTCAGCGCCCGGGCATCCCGCGGCCAGACGATACCCCCGCCCCAGGCAAGGGCCGCCGCGGCCAGCACCAGGAGCCCCGGCGTTACCCACGCAAGTGTTCGTAGCATGCACACCCCCGGCCGGCGGGGAGGCCGGCACAGTAGCTGGCTGTCGCCTCACACCGTAGCCGGCGGCGCGTGAACGGGGAACCCGGCAGCGGGGTTCGCTCTAACGGTTTACCAACAATTTACGCCCACGAGCCCGTGCCCGCCGGCGTCACCGGGAGCGTCGGCGTCGCCCGATGCCCGTCAGCGCCAGCAGCACCCCGAACACGAACCCGCCGATGTGCGCGAACCACGCCACCCCACCGCCCGTCGACGCCGTGTCCACAATGGTCGCGTAGCCCGCAAACAGGTTCTGCAGGAACCAGAGCCCGATCATCACGAACGCCGGCACCGGCAGCGGGATGAACAGCGGGATGAAGAACGGGATGACCACGTGGATGGTCGACCGCGGGAACCAGACCAGGTACGCGCCCAGCACCGCCGAGACGGCCCCGCTCGCGCCCACCACCGGCACCGCGCTCGTCGGGTCGATCAGCCCCTGGACGAGCGAGGCGACGGCCCCGCCTGCGAGGTAGAAAAGGAGGAACCCGAGCCGTCCGAGCCGGTCCTCGATGTTATCGGCGAACACCCAGAGGAAGAGCATGTTGCCCAGGATGTGCAGCCAGCCCCCATGCAGGAACACCGCGGTGACGAGTGAGAGCAGCACCCACCGCCGTTCGGTCCCCGTGAGCCCCGATTCGCCGCGCACGGTGTCGAAGAACTCCTTCGGCTGGAACCCCCACCGGCAGATGAACTCGTTCAGGTCGTTCGGCGGGGCGCGAAACCCGTAGCACACCCCCTCCGTTTGCTGGGCAAACCGCTCGGCCGTCGCCGGTGTCACCCGCGGGACGGTGGCATCCATGCCCAGCATGGCGAAGAAGACGAGGAAGTTCGCCAGGATGATGGCGTACGTCACCACCGGTGTGGAGTGGCGGCGCGTGCTATCCCCGACCGGGATCACGAATGGCCGTCCAGGTGGGCAGCGTCGTTCATGCGCACCACCGTCAGCCGGCCGGCGCGCTCCTCCACCTCGAAGAGGGCGCAGTGGCGCACATCGAAGCGGAAGACGTGCGTCTCTGGCATGCCGAGCACCACCGAGATGAGGCAGTTGAGCATCGTGCCGTGGCCAACGGCCAGGACGGTGCCGCCGCGGTGGCGTTCGATGATCGCCCGGAGTGCCGCGAACGTCCGCTCCCGCACCTGCGCTGTGGTCTCCCCGCCGGGCGGCTGCCAGGCCGGGTCCTCGGCCTCCATCTGCGCGTAGCGGGCCGGGTCGCGGCGGCGCACCTCGGACTCGAGTTCCATCTCCCACGCCCCATAATGCCGCTCGCGAAGGGCTGGCATCGGCACTAGTGGCACTGGCCGCTCCCCGAGCGCGAGGCGGGCGGTCTCCACCGCGCGGGAGAGGTCCGAGGCGTAGCAGGCGTCGATGGCGACCGGCGCGAGCCGGCGCCCGAGCGCGAGTGCCTGTTGCACCCCGCGCGGCGTGAGGCTGGTCTCGGCGTGGCCACAGAACCGCCCCTCGATGTTCGCCACGGTCTCCCCGTGCCGCGCCAGCAGCACACGCGTCGGCCCCGTTCCCATGCCCGTAGCGTACGGGCACCTCCGCGCCGCGCGCGAGCCCGGGGGGAGGAGGGGGGATGTCGGCTGGCGCCGACGGGGGATGGCTGGCCGCCTTGCGGCGGCGCCGCCGGGGGATGTCGCCGCTCCGCGACGACGTGGGATGTCGGCTGGCGCCGACGGCGCCCGGAGTTGGGAGTTCGGAGTTGGGAGGATGTCGGCTGGTGCCAACGGCGCCCAGAGTTGGGAGTTGGGAGTTGGGAGGCCGGAGTTGGGAGGTCCCCCTCCCCCTCCCTCTCTGCCCTCTCCCGTTCTCCCGTTCTCCCGCTCTCCCCGCGGCGCCAGCCGCCTCTCCCCTTCTCCCCTTCTCCCCTTCTCCCGGCGCCGGAGGTGCCCCAACCCCGGGCCGCAGGCCCGGCCAACCCGCGCGCAGCGCGGCAACCTGCCCCGGCAGCGGCATCAACCCGCGGCGCCAGCCGCGTCTCCCCTTCTCCCGGCGGCGCAGCCGCGTCTCCCGTTCTCCCGTTCTCCCCTTCTCCCCGCGCCGGAGGCGCCCCAACCCCGGGCCGAAGGCCCGGCCAACCCGCGCGCAGCGCGCCAACCTGCCCCGGCAGGGGCATCAACCCGCGGCGTCAGCCGCGTCTCCCGCTCTCCCCCTTTGATCGGCCGGGATCGATCCGAAGTGTTCTCTTGGGAGTCACCCGGCTGATCATCAAGGCCGGTCGCACGGTGTGCGGTCGGGCCGCGGCGCTGCCGTGGCGCTCCCGATCACCCGGAAGGAGCCCCTACGCGATGCGAGCCCCTACCTCGTTGCCGGTGCATGGTCGGCGCTTCCTGCCCGTGCTGCTTGCCCTCGCCGCGCTCGCGCTCTGGTTCGTCGCCGGCGCGCTGCCCGGCAGGGCACAGGAGCCCCCGCCCGTCGCCGCCGGGAGTCTGCTCATCGCCAAGGTAGTGATCGGGGAGCCCACCGACGCGACCGTGTTCACGGCGCGGGTGTGGCCGTGCCAGGCACCGACCGGCCGGCCTGCGACGGTGCCCTTCGCGCAGGGGGCCCCTGGCGAGGCCGTCATCGGCGGCGACTGCGCCCGGGTGGCCGAAGACGCCCAGCCGGGCTACCGGCTCGTTGGCTGGGGGCCGGGCGACTATGACGAGAAGCGGGAAACGGTGACGTGCGGCGAGCGCCCGGCGATCGAGACCTCGGACGCGGTCGAGGTGAAGGTGCCGGCGGGCGGCACGACGGTGATCTGTGCCTACAACGAGCGGGTGCGCGGGCCGGTGCTGGTCCTGGCGAAGGTGCTGCTGGACGGGAGCGCGGTGACCGTGAGCTTCAGCGCGTCGGTCGTGAGGTGCGGCGATGCAGGCACGCCCGGAGTGCCGGGACTGATGGAGCCGGCGGAGCCGCCGGCGTACCTGAGGTTCCTGGGCCCGGAGGACCCGGGGACGATGGACTTCTCGCCGGGGTGCTGGGAGGTGAGCGAGCTGCCGCAGTACCCGTACCGGTACGCCGGCTGGGGCTGGGGGAAGTTCGACCCGGAGGCGGATCACGCCGCCTGCGGTGAGCAGCCGGAGCGGGAGGACCAGCCAATCAAGCTCACCATCGAGGAAGGCTGGGCGGGCCCGATCACGATTTGCTTCTTCAACCATCCGCCGGACACCGGCGGTGAAGACCCATCCACCGGCGGGCTGACGGTGGCAAAGGTCGTGCTGGGCGATGGTGCGCCGGGGGTGGAGTTCGCGGCGGAGGTTTCCAACGATGCCCTGGGGAAGGCGACGACGGTGACGTTCGCAGAGGACGCGGCGCGGACCCTGGCAGGGCTGCCGGCCGGGGTGTACCGGGTGCGCGAGCTGCCGGCGGATGGGTTCGTCGTGCGGGGGTGGGCAATGGGGTGGCGGTGCCGCCAGGGCTTCGCCTGCCCACCCGTACCGGGCGAGCCGGGCGACGAGGCGACGGTCGCTATCGAGGGGAACGACCCGGTGGTGTGTTTCTACAACGAAGCGCTGACGAAGGCGGAGGACCCGCAGGAGGATGATCCGCCGGCGCCGGCCGCGATGACGGTGCGGGTGGTGAAGTTCGAGCACGTCATCGGCTTCGAGCGGAAGGGGGCGGGCTGGGCGTTCACCCTCTCGGGATGCGGAGCAGCGCCGCGGACGGAGGTCACCGGGAGCGACGGAGTGGCGGTGTTCGAAGGCGTCCGGCCGGCCGAGGGCTGCGTCTACACCGTACGGGAGGAGTCGCGGGAGGGCTGGACAGCGGTCACCCCGGAGCAATTCGTCCCGCCGACGGCCGCAGGGGGCGAGGCGGTGCTGACGTTCGTGAACATCCGTGCGTGGAACCCGCCGTGCGCGGCCGGCTGCTTCGTCGAGCCGCCGCCGGCCCCGGAGGCCCCGGCGCCACCGGTGACGCCGGCACCGCCCGCGCCGGCACAGCCGGCTGCCCCGGGGGGCGATGGCGCACCGCCAGAACCGGCCCGCGAGGGTCCCCCGGGCGCCGCCACCACGGGGAGCCCGCTCTCGCCGCCCACCACGTCGCTGGGTACGCCGCTGCCGCCAAACACGGGGAACGGTGACACACCCGGCGCGACACTGGCGGCCGCCCTCCTTGCGGCTGGCACAGGCCTGCTGAGCATTGCGACCGGGCTGGCGACGGTGGGCGTGGCAGGCGGGGGCAGACGGCAGCGGTAGGCCTCACCGCGGGGGTCAGTCGGCGAGGGCGCGCTCGGCGTAGGGACGCAGCATCTGCATGGGCGAGAGGGGGGCGCCCAGGCTGGCGCAGACGCCGCGCAGGAGGCCGATGACCCGGCCGAGGAGGACGAGGTCGCCCGGGATCTGCTCGACGGGGTTCTGGCGAAGGGCGCGGTTGCGGGCGCGGAGCTCGTCGCGGCCGGCATCGATGCGGCGGGGCTCGAAGAGGATGGCGAGGGTGGCGAGGAGCGTCTCCGGGTCCTCGCTGCGCGTGCGCACGCCGAGCTCGCGGAAGGCGGCGATGATGGTGTCGGGGTCGCGGTTGGCGGTGCCCAGGACGAGGCGGGCGAAGCCGCGGCGGGCGAAGCCGGGGAGCTCCTTAGTGAGCCCGAAATCGAGGAGGGCCACGCGCCCGCCGGGCAGAACGAGGATGTTCCCGGGGTGGGGATCGGCCTGGAAGAGGCCATCGACCATGATCTGGTGCCCGTAGGCGCTGGTGATTGCCTGCGCGAGGGCGGCGCGATCGGGGGCGTGCGCGTCGCGGCGGTCGGCATCGAGCAGGCGGACGCCATCGACGTACTCGGTGACGAGGACCTTCGGCCGGACATAGTCGTCGATCACTTCGGGGACGACGATGCCGGGGAGGCCGGCGAGGTTCTGGCGCACGCGGCGGGTCATCTCGGCCTCGCGCGCGAAGTCGAGCTCGAGCGGCACCTGGGTCGCGATTTCGTTGACGACGCTACGGAAGTCGAAGTTCGGTTCGAGGCGGGCGACGATGCGGACGAGCGCGCGGAGGTTGCGAACGTCGAGGCGGACGAGGCCGGCGACCTCGGGGTACCGGACCTTGACGACGACGTCGCGGCCGCCGGGCAGGGTCGCGCGGTGGACCTGGGCGAGTGAGGCGGAGGCGAGGGGCATCGGATCGAAGGACGCGAAGAGGTCCTCGAGGCGGGCATCGAACTCCGCCTCGATGGTGCGGCGGACGACGGCGAAGGGGTGGGGCGGGACGGCGTCCTGGAGGCGGGAGAGGGAGCGTGTGTACGGCTCGGGGAGGAGGTCGGTGCGGGTGCCCATGAACTGGCCGGATTTGATGTAGAGGCCGCGGAGGTCGGTGGCGAGGCGATAGAGCGCCTCGGCGAACTGCTCGTGGCGGGCGTTCCAGGCGGCCTCGGCCTCGGCCGGGGGGAGGGAGCGGACGCGGCGCTGGGTGCGCTTGTAGCCGAGGTAGATGTGGGCGGCGGTGCGGCCGACGCGGGCCGAGCGGCGGAGGCGGCGGACAGTTTCGAACATGGTTCGGGAAGTATATCGGGATGGGCATTCCCCCCGGGTGAAGGTAAAGGGGCGACACCGGACCGCCGCGGGATGGGGTAGGCTGTGCATTCTCGAATGCTGTTCGGAATCGGATGGCGGTGCAGGATCGAGCTGGCCGGGGGCCCCGGGCGCGGGCTCGCGCGCCTGCTGTTGCTGGCGGTGATGGCCGCGGCCTGCGCGGATGGTGCGCCGGCCAGGCCGGGCGACGCGCCGGGTAGCACCCCCACGTTGGCAGCGGAGCCCACCGCAGCCGGGGTGTACGGCCCGGGGTGGGCTGCGGTCCACGCCGACGCGCGCAACAGCGACTACTCGGCGACGGAGACGCGGGCGGACCTGGCCCTCGCCTGGGAGACCCGCATCGAGGGGAGCGTCCAGGTCGGGCCGCTGCCGTGGACGATCAACCTCGGGCCAACGGTGGGGCAGGAAGGGAACCTCTATGTGACCTCCACGGAGGCGGGGTGCCACCTGCGGGCGCTGGATGCGACGACAGGTGCGCTGCGCTGGTGTGCGCCGGCGCTCGACATGGCGGCGGTGGTGTCCTCACCGGCCATCGACCGGGAAGGGGTGCTCTACCTGGCCGATGGGCAGGGGCTGCACGCGTTCGATGCGGACGGGCGCGAGCGCTGGGTGCTGCCCCTGCGCGGCGTCCCCCTCTCGGTGCAGTTCACGCCGGACGGGCGGCTGGTGTTCGTGACGAACATTGGGGTGGTCTATCTCGTGGAGCGCGCGACGGGAGAGCTGGCGGCCGAGCCCATCGAGCTGGCGCCCGGGCTGACCTGGAACCCGGCCGACGGGCTCTGGGCGTGCGCGCGAGGGCTGCCGGGCTGCCCAGCCGCGAACACGATCGCGGTGGACCCGGAACGTGGCACGCTCTTCTTCACGTTCTGGGAGCCGGGTGCGCCGGCGGCCGGGGTGCGGGCGATGCGCTACCGCGGCGGGCCGACGCCGAGACTGGAGCCGCTCTGGACGAACGATGCGCTGCCGGGCGGGTCGGCTTCGAGTCCCACGCTCTCGGCCGATGGGCGACGGGTGTACCTGACGGACAACGCGGGGACGCTCCACGCGCTCGATGCGGCGACGGGCACCATCGCCTGGTCGGTGGCGATCGGGTACGCGGCCGACGGGAGCGCCAGCGTCTCGCCGGAGGGGCTGGTGATCCCGGCCGGCGGCAGGAACGGCACGGTGGTTGCCGTGCGGGACCTCGGCGACCGCGGCGAGGTTGCGTGGCGGCGCGACGACCTGCCGAACCGTGGCATCGTGATGCAGGCGGCCGGCGGGCGCGCCTACGTCACCGCGTGCGGGGCCGAGCACCGGTGCGAGCTGGTGGTACTCGACACACGGGACGGGAGCACGCTCGACCGGGAGGCGATCCCCGGGCAGGCGGTGTTCAGCGTGGGAACAACGGCCGACGCTGAAGGCAGGGTGTTCGTCGCCGGCATCACCGGCCGGGTGGTGGCATTTCGCTGAGCGCGGGCAATTCAGAGGGCGCGAGAGGAGACAGGCCCGGATGGACGTTCGCAACGTGCTGGACAGGAAGGGAAAGGGGACGACAATGTCGCCCATGACGCGCGGGAGGTTGCTGGCGGTCCTGGCGCTGCTGCTGGTGGCGCTGGGCAGTACCCTGGCCGGGTGTGGCGGCGAGGACGGTGCGCCCGCGCCCACCGCCGAACCAACGGCCACGGCTTCGGCCCCCGAATCCCCGACGCCGGCGCCCACGGCGACGCCCACGGCACCGGCGGTGCTCGGCACGCCCGGCTGCGGGCAGCCGCTCGCGGCGGGGCTGCGGGCGGGCGAAACGACGAGCCGGACGCTGCAATCGGCGGGGCGGACACGGACCTACCTGGTGCATGTGCCGAAGGGGTACGACCCGGCGCGGCCGATCCCGCTGGTGCTGAACTTCCACGGGCTGGGGAGCAACGGGGCGCAGCAGCACGTGTACGGCGGGTGGGTGCCGCTGGCCGACCGCGAGGGGTTCGTGGTGGCGAGCCCGAACGGTGTGGATAACTCATGGCTGCTGGCCGCGGGGCTGGATGACATCCAGTCCGTGCGCGACCTGGTCGCGGCGCTCGGGGGCGAGCTCTGCCTGGACCCGGCGCGGGTGTTCGCCTCGGGGATGTCGAACGGCGGCTTCATGTCGACGACCCTGGCCTGCCGGGCGAGCGACGTCATCGCCGCAATTGCGCCGGTGGCGGGGCAATCGGCACCGGGGGCGGCGTGCAGCGCTGCGCCGGTGCCGGTGGTGAGCTTCCACGGGACGGCCGATGGGGTGGTGCCGTACGAGGCAGGCACCATCACCGCGGGAGCGGCGACGGGCACCCCGTTCGAGGGGGTGCCGTCGATTGTCGGGAAGTGGGCGGCCCACAATGGCTGCAGCGGCGAGCCGACGGAATCGCGCGTGGCGGCCGACGTGGTGAAGGTGGAGTACGCCGGCTGCCGCGCGCCGGTTGTGCACTACCGGGTGGAGGGCGGCGGGCACACGTGGCCGGGGGCGCCGGCGGTGCCGCGCCTGGGAACGACGACGACGTCGATCAACGCGGCCGAGGTGGCCTGGGCCTTCTTCGTGGCGGTGACGGGCGGGAATCAGCCGTAGGCGGGGCGTCCACCGGGCTGCGCGCCGTGGCCGCGTGCGAGGCGGAGGTCGGCAGCGGCAGCGGCCGCGAGGGCGCCGACATCACCAGAGACGGTGATCATGCGGTAGCCGGCTTCGACGTGGCGGGCGGCGAGGGCTGCGTTGGCGTGGATGCCGGCGGTGATGCCGCGCGCCCGGCATGCCTCGGCGATGCGCAGGCGGGCCGCATCGAAGGGGCCGCCATTATCCATGCGAGGCTGGAGGCCGAGCGTGATGCTGAGGTCGGCTGGCCCGACGTAGACGGCATCGATACCTGGCACGGCGAGGATGGCATCGAGCTGATCGAGGGCCTGGCGGGTTTCGATCATGGGGATGCAGGCGATCTCGCGGTTGGCGCCGGCGAAGTACTCGGCGCCGTTGGCGAAGGCTGCACGGGTCGGGCCGTAGCTGCGGAAGCCCTCGGGCCAGTAGCGGCAGGCGCCCACCGCAGCACGGGCTTCCTCCGGCGAATTGACCATGGGGATGATGACGCCCATGGCACCGGCATCGAGGACCTTGCCGATGATGCCCGGTTCGTTCCAGGGGACGCGCACGAAGGGGATGACCGGCGTGGCACCGAGTGCCTGGAGCATGGCGACGGCGGCGGGGTAATCGATGAGGCCGTGCTGCATATCGATGCAGAGCCAATCGAAGCCCTGGTGGGCCATCACCTCGGCGGCGAAGGCGCTGGGGATGGAGAGCCAGCCGCCGAAGGTGACCTCGCCGCGGGCCCATCGTTCCTTGACGGTGTTGGTGCGCATGGGGTGCTCCTTAGCGAGCGGCGGGCTCAAGCCCGGTGCTCGAGGACTTCGGGATTGACGCAGGCGGGTGGGGTGCGCCCGGTGAGGACGGCCACGAGGTTGCGCAGGGCGAGGTCGCGCATGGCGGCGCGGGTTTCGACGGTGGCCGAGCCGATGTGGGGGAGGACGATGACGTTGGGGAGCTGGAGCAGGGGGTCACCGGGAGCGGGGGGCTCGGGGTCGAGGACATCGAGGGCGGCGCCGGCGATGGTGCCGGCGGCCAGGGCATGGCGCAGCGCCTGCTGGTCGACGACGGCGCCGCGGGAAGTGTTAATGAGCCAGGCTGCCGGGTTCATGGCGGCAAACTGACGCTCACCGATGAGGTGGTGGGTGGAGGGGTCGAGGTTGACGTGGAGGGAGACGAAATCGGCCACCGGGAGGAGCTCCTCGAGGGGGAGCTGGCGGCAGTCTTCGAAGCCTTCGACGGGCCCGGGGACGCGGTCGGCATAGACGATACCCATGCCGAAGCCGCGGGCACGGAGGGCGACGGCCTGGCCGATGCGGCCGAAGCCGACGATCCCGAGCGTCTTGCCGGCGAGATCGACGCCCAGGGGCGGTGGTGGTTCGCCGCGGCTCCAGGCACCGCCGCGGGCGTAGGCGGCGTTGTCGAAGAGGCGGCGGCTGATGGCGAGGAGGAGGGCGAGGGTGAGGTCGGCGACGGCGCCACTGAGGACGCCGGGGGTGTTGCAGACAGCGATGCCGCGACGAGTCGCCTCGGCGAGGTCGACGTTGTTGTAGCCGACGCCGAAGTTGGCGATGACGCGCAGGTTGGGGGCGAGGGCGAGGGTTTCGGCCGGGAGCGGGAAGAGGGCGCTACAGACGATGCCCTCGGCGCGCGGGAGGGCGGCCCGGATCGCGGCCGGGTCGGGCCCGGTGACGATGGGCGTGATCGAGCGGCGCAGGTCTTCGAGGAGGCCAGCCGGGAGGTCGATGGCGATGATGGCCGTGGGCCGCGGCATGGAGCGTTAGGCTACCCCGGCCGGGCCGCGACTGCTACGGCCTAGCGGCGGGTGAAATCGAAGATGAGCGTCTCGGGGCGCGGCCAGTCGAGGGAGGTGTAGGCTGCGGCGAGCTTCGCATCGGCGGGCACTTCGAACGTGATCCAGCCGCGGATGGTGCGGCCCGGGGCGAGGTCGGTGGAGGTGAGGAGCGGCTCGCGGCCGAAGTAGGTCGAATCGTACACGTAGCCGTCGGTGCCCTGGACGGTGAAATCGAAGGGGGAGAGGGAGACCTCGCCGGACCGGGCCTCGACGCTGACTTCGAGGGCGACGTGGCGTTTGCCGGCGGGCGGGTCGAAGCCGGCGGCACGGGCGGGATCTTCGACGGCGAGGACCGTGACCACGGCCTTGCCAGCGGTGACCTGCTCGCCGAGGCGCGGGCCGGAGCCGGGCGGCGGGACGGTGGGGGCAGCGCCGGAGCCAGTGCCCGCGTCGTCGCCGTCGCCGAAGAAGCCGCCTTCGTCCAGCCCGGAGCAATCGGTGGTGACCCAGCGGCCATCCTCCCACGCCCAGGGCTCGAATTCGCCGGGCTCTTCGAAGTCTTCGAAGCCGGGGATCTCCTCCGGGGGCTTGATGGTGATGCTGACTTCGCCGGCGTCGCCGGTGAAGTTGCGCACCTGGACATCGGTGACCTTGAAGTCCTTGAACTTGACGCCGAGGAAGCCTTCAACGAAGACGACGCCGAGGCGGGAGGTAGCCTCGAACTCCTTGAAGTCGACTTTCTCGCGGCACGCTTTGGCGAAGGCGTCGTAGGCAACGCGGTAATCGCCGGCGAGAAGGGCTTCGGCGGCCTGGCGGGCGGCCTTTTTGAGCCCCTCTTCGGACTTCTGCTGGCCATCGCTCCCGCCGCAAGCGGTCGCGATGAGGGCAGCGAGTGCGAGGAGGACGGCGAGGACGACTGGGCGCAGGCGCGGCATGGCGAGCTCCCGGGCAGGAGGGCTACTGAACGGGGAAGAGGATAGCACCCCGGGGCGCGCGGAAGGTGATCGGGTGGCGGTGGTAGGCGGGGCAAGGGTGTGGGGATGGCGGGAATGGTCGGGGTGACAGGATTTGAACCTGTGGCCTCTGCGACCCGAACGCAGCGCTCTTCCAGGCTGAGCTACACCCCGGGACCGTGCATGAGGATAGCAGCACCGTGCGGCTGGCGCACGGCGGGCTATGGGGCCGCCCGGGCCCGGGTGGCGCGTTCGATGGTGCCGCCGCCGAGGAGCTCCTCACCGCGGTAGAAGGCGATGGCCTGGCCGGGGGTGAGGGCGCGCTGGCGCTGCTCGAAGCGGACGATGGCCGTGCCGGGGCCGGCTTCGAGCAGGCGGGCCGCCGCCGGTTCGGCGCGGTAGCGGGTCTTGGCCTCGAGCTGCGTGCCCGGGGCAGGGGACTCGCCCGCGACCCAGCTCACCCCGGCTGCTTCGACGGTATCGGCGTAGAGGGACTCCTCGGGGCCGATGGTGACGATGTTGCGGGCGGCATCGATGGCGGTGACGTAGCGCGGTTCGCCGGCGGCGATGCCGAGGCCGCGCCGCTGGCCGATGGTGTAGGCGGCGATGCCGCGGTGGGTGCCGAGGAGGGCGCCGGACTCATCGCGCAGTTCGCCGGGGCGCTGCGCGACGCGGGGCTCGACGAAGGCGCGGTAATCGTTGCCGGGGACGAAGCAGATTTCGACACTATCGGGCTTGGCGGCGACATCGAGGCCGAGCCGGCGGGCGTGATCGCGCACCTGCTGCTTGGTGAGCTCGCCGATGGGGAGGAGCAGGTGGGCGAGCTGCTGCTGGCCGAGCATGTAGAGGACGTAGGACTGGTCCTTCGATGCATCGACGGCGTGGAGGAGGCGGTAGCGGGCGGCGCCGGGGTCGTAGGCGACGCGGGCGTAGTGGCCGGTGGCGATGTACTGCGCGCCGAGGACGGGGAGGCGATCGAGGAGGGCGCGGTATTTGATGTGCTCGTTGCAGCGGACGCAGGGGTTGGGGGTGCGGCCGGCGGCGTACTCGGCGAGGAAGTTTTCGACGACGTGCTCGCGGAATTCGCGTTCGAAGTTCATGACGTAGTGGCGGATGCCGAGCTGGCCGGCGACGCGGCGGGCATCGTCGATGTCCTCGACGCTGCAGCACTGCTGACGGCCGCTGAGCTCGGCGGGGCGCTCTTCGGTCCAGAGGCGCATGGTGACGCCCACGACGTCGTAGCCCTGCTCGAGGAGGAGGGCGGCGGCGACGGAGCTATCGACCCCGCCGGACATTCCGACGACGACGCGGGGGCGGGACATGGGCGTGTGCTACCATTCCTTTCGCCCGCAGCGGCGGGCAGGGGTGTGATTCTGAGTCCTGAGGCCCTGGCCCAGCGTGCAGTCGACGTGCTCTCGGAGCACAAGGCGCTCGACATCGCGCTGATCGACATCTCGCGGACGGCGACCTTCACTGACTACTTTGTCATCGCGACGGCGCAATCGCCACTGCAGTTCGAGGCGCTGACGGAGTACCTGGAGCGGGATCTTGGGCCGCAGGGGGTGCCGCTGCGCCACCGGGAGGGCTCGCCGGAGAGCGGGTGGGTGTTGCTGGATTTCGGCGACCTGATTGTGCACCTGTTCAGCGCGGACCAGCGCGAGTACTACCGGCTGGAAGAGCTGTGGGGGCGGACCTCGCCGGTGGTGCGCTTCGCCAATTGAGCGCCGGTCAGGGGCGTGGCCGCTCGCCGTAGTCGCCGAAGGGGGCGTCGCGGCGGCGGATGGTTTCGCGGAAGCCGAGCTCGCGGAAGCTTTCGACCCAGCGGAGGGCTTCTTCGGTGTGGCGGGTGATGCCATCGAAGAGGGTGCCGAGGAGCTGGGTGGTGCGGAGGCCCATGTTCTCGTAGGCCTGGTTGATGAGGAGCTTGTTGAGGGCGAGCTGGTTGGCGGGGATGTGGCGGAAGCGGCGGGCGTAGGCCTCGGTGCGGGCCGGGAGCTCATCGGCGGGGTAGACGTGGGAGACGAGGCCAATCCGATAGGCGGTGGGGGCGTCGATCTGGTCGCCCGAGAGGAGGAACTGCTTGGCGTGTTCGAGGCCGAGGCGGTAGACCCAGAGCATGGTGGTGGGGGTGCCATAGATGCGGGAGGGCGGGTAGCCGATGATGGCGTCTTCGGCCATGAAGATGAGGTCGGCGCAGAGGAGGAGGTCGGTGCCGCCGCCGAGGGCGTAGCCGTGGACCTGGGCGATGACGGGCTTGGGGCACTCCCAGAGGCTCATGAAGCGCTTCATGTTGTGGCCCATGAACTGGAGGTCGCGGACGGGGTCCCAGGCGCCGGGGCGGGGGTCTGGGTGGGGGGCATCGAAGCGGCGCGGCCAGGGAACGCCCTCGGCGCCGGGGTTGAGGTCGTAGCCGGCGGTGAAGCAGCGGCCGGCCCCGCGAAGGACGATGGCGCTGACCGCGGCGGAGGCGGTGGCGCGCTCGATGGCATCGACGATGCCCTGGATGACGGCCTCGTTTAGGGTGTTTAACTTCTCGGGGCGGTTGAGGGTGACGATGGCGATGCCGTCGCGTTCTTCGTAGAGGACAGGTTCGGACATGGGCGGGATGGTAGCGCACCCCGCGGGCGCGGGCGCGGGTGTTGGGCTACAATCCCGACGCTTACGTACACGTCAGGAGGGACGATATGGGCAGGCTGGATGGCAAGACGGTGATTGTGACCGGTGCGAGCCGGGGGATCGGGGCGGAGATTGCGCGGCTGTTCGCAGCGGAAGGCGGGCGGGTGGCCTGCGTGGCGCGCACGCTCCGGGAGGGGGATCACCCGCTCGAGGGGTCGCTGGAGCACACGGTGGCGAGCATCCGCGAGGCTGGCGGCGAGGCGATCGCCGTGGCGGCGGACATCTCGGAGTACGAGCAGTGCGTGCGCGCGGTGGAGGAGACGCGGGCGGCCTACGGACCGATCGATGTGCTGGTGAACAATGCGGCGCTGACGTACTTCATCCCCATCAGGGACTACCCGGTGAACAAGTGGCACCGTTCGATTGCGGTGAACTTCCACGCGCCGTTCTACCTGAGCCAACTGGTGCTGCAAGACATGATCCCGCGGAAGCAGGGGGCGATCGTGAACATCTCGAGCGGGGCGGCGATCGGGCCGGGACGCGGGCCGTACCCGGAGAACATCGGCCGCGGCGGTACGCTGTACGGGGCGGAGAAGGCGGCACTCGAGCGGTTCACCCAGGGGCTGGCGAGCGAGGTATACCACGATGGGGTGAGCGTGACGTGCGTCTCGCCGTCGCAGGTGGTACCGACGCCGGGGACGGTCTTCCACCACCTGGTGACGGGGATGGATGACCCGCGAGGTGAGCCGCCGCTGCTGATGGCGCAGGCCGCCCTGCTCCTGACGACCGAGCCGAAGGAGAAGGTGGCGGGGCGGGTGACGTACAGCCAGGAGATCCTGCTGGAGTTCGGCTGGATCCGGGAGGGACGCGGGATCGGCATCGATCGGAAGGGGTCGGGATACAGTCAGATCTGAGCACGCCGAGGGGTGGCCGGCCGACCACGTGCGGAGAAACGGCCGAACGGCCGTAGCGGCGGCTGGTACCCCGTCGGCAAGATGGGGGACATGGCCGACACCACTGCCCCGGCGATCGACACGGAGGAGCTCTCGCGCACGTTCGGGCGGGTGGTGGCCCTGGACGGGCTGACGCTGCGGGTGGAGCGTGGCGAGATATTCGGCTTTCTCGGCGCGAACGGGGCGGGCAAGACGACGACGATACGCCTGCTCCTCGATCTCATCCGGCCGACGCGCGGGCGGGCGGCTGTGCTGGGATTCGATTGCCAGCGGGACTCGCTGGAGGTCCGGCGACGGGTGGGCTACCTGCCTGGCGACCTCCGGCTCTACCCCGGCCTAACAGGAGCGGAGACGGTCGAGCTGTTCGCAGCCCTGCGGGAAGGGGCGGTGGAGACGGCGCATGTGCACCGACTGGCGGAGCGGCTGGAGCTCGACCTCTCGAAGAAGGCTGGCGCGCTCTCGAAGGGTACGCGGCAGAAGCTCGGGCTGGTGATCGCGCTGATGGCGCGGCCGCCGGTGCTCCTGCTCGACGAGCCGACGAGCGGACTCGACCCGATCGTGCAGCATACGGCGTGGGAGCTGCTGCGGGAGGCGGCGGCGGAGGGAGCGGCGGTGTTCTTCTCGTCGCATGTGATGAGCGAGGTGGAGCAGGTGTGCGAGCGGGTCGCCATCCTGCGCCAGGGCCGCTTGGTGGCGGTGGATACCGTGGCGGGGCTCAAGGCACGGGCGCCGCGCCACTGCACGGCGACCTTTGCGCCCGGGAGCGAGCTGCCCGGGCCGCTCGGGTTGCCGGGCATCCGGGAGCTACGGCGAGGGCGGAACGCGATTGAGTACGAGGTTGCGGGTGAGTTCGACCCCCTGCTGAAGGCGCTCGCGGCGTACCACGTGGTCGATCTCCGGACGGAGGCCCCGACGCTCGAGGAGATCGTGTGGGGTGCGAACGGGGTGGGAGCGCGATGAGACGCAGGTTCCCGGTGGCGCGCAAGGCGTTCCGGGATGCGCGGGTGACCGCGTTCGGCGGGGGTGCGCTGGCCTTTGGGCTGGGGCTGCTCTACGTGGCACTGTTCCCATCGATCCAGGAGACGCTGGCCTCGACGGAGCTGCCGTCATGGTGGCAGGCAATGGGCGGCGAGGCGGGGTACACGACGCCCGCGGGGTACCTGGCCGGGGAGTTCTTCATGGCGGTGCCGATCATCCTCGTGATTTTCGCGGTGGTGAACGGCACCGGCGCGACCGCGGGTGAGGAGTCGGCGGGGACGCTCGACCTGCTGCTGGCCCACCCCGTGCGGCGCCGGCAGGTGGTGCTTGAGAAGGCTGCAGGCATTGGTGCTGCGCTGGCGATTGCGCTGCTGGCGGGAGGGCTCGGTGTGTTTGCGGGGCAGGCGATTGTCGAGTTCGACCTCTCGCCGTGGCGGATTCTCGCAGCGCTGGTGCTGACGCTGCCGTTGCTCTGGTTCTTCCTGGCGCTGTCGCTGCTGGCAGGGGCGGCGCTCCCGAGCCGGGCGGCGGCCGCGGCGCTTGCCACTGCGCTGGCTGTGGCGGCGTACGTGCTGGACACGATTGCGGTGATGGTGGACTGGCTGCGGCCGTGGCGCCGGGCAGAGCCGTTCTGGTGGGCCGATGTTTCCGGGGTACTGGCGGGCGACTGGAGTGACGCCTGGCGGCCGGCGGGCCTGGTGGCGGCGACGTGCGCCCTGCTGGTCGGCGCGGTCGTGCTTTTCGAGCGGCGGGACATTGCGGCCGGCGGGCGCGGGTGGCGGTGGCGCCGGATGCGGCTCATCGGAGCACGCGGGAGCACCACACCGGCGGAGGAGTAACAGGCAGGCACCCCCGACAGGCGCGCATGGCGTATGATGCGGGCCATGACGACCGCTGAACGGCCGGGCGCGAGCATCCCAACGCCGGAAGAGCTGCTGGACCAGTTCCGACGGCTGAACGAGCAGTTCCTGGCGACGTGGGGGCAGGCGCTCGATGGCTTCATGGCCTCGGCGGCGGGCCAGCAGGCGACGCTGGAGACGGAGCGCGCCTACGTGGCGACCCGGGCGGCGCTGGCGCGCGCCGCGCGCGAGGCGTGGGGTCCGCTCATCGAGGCGGCCGGCGCGGTGCCGCTGGGCGAGTTCCAGCGGCTGGCCGACCAGGTGCAGCTCATCCTGCAGCGGCTGGATGCGATCGATGACCGGCTGGAGGAGCTGCTGGCAGCGCGGCAGGCGACTGCCGCGGGGGCGGGCGACGGGGCGAAGGCACCCGGCCGGGGGAAGCGGAAGAAGGGCTGAGCCCGGCGCTCAGTCGTGGGCGCGGAGCCACTCGGCGATGGCGGGCCAAACGCGGGCGCGGGCGCGGCGGCCAGCGATGACGGAGATGTGGCCGCCTTCGAGCTCGAGGAACTGGCGGTCGGTGCTGCTCACGGCATCGACCAGGGCCCGGGCGCTGGCAGCGGGGACGATATCGTCCTTGCTGGCGCCGATGCAGAGGAGCGGCTGGCGGATGGAGCCGAGGGAGACGGGGCGCCCGAGAATGCGGAGTTCGCCGCGGAGCAGTTCGTTGCCCTGGTAGAAGTTGCGTACCCAGTGGCGGAAGAACTGCTTTGGGAGCGGGATCCACTCGTTGGCCCAGCGGTTCATGGCGCGGTAGCCGGCAAGCCACTCGGGGTTGGCTGCGTTTTCGAGGAGGGCCTTCGCCTGCTGGACATCGCCGAGGGGGTTGAGGAGCTTGAAGCCAGCGCGGATGAACTCGGCGGGCATGAGGTCGAAGGTTTCGATAATGGCATCGACGTCGAAGCGGTCCTCATCGGTGATCCGGGGGAATTCGCCGATGGAGAAATCGATGGGGCCGACCATGGCGAGGTAGTTGCGTGCCGGGAGGGCAGGGTCGAAGGCGAGCGCTGCGGCGGTGAGCGGGACACCCATGCAGTAGCCGAAGACGGTGGCGGCCTCGGCGCGGGCGTGGCGGAGCGCCTGCCGAAGCAGTGAGGGGATCATGTCGGCGACGATGGTGTCGAGGCCGAGGTCGCGGTCCTCCGGGCCGAAGACGCCCCAATCGACGAGGTAGAAGGGGATGCCCTCCCCGGCGAGGAACTCGGCGAAGGATTCGCCGGGGCGGAGATCGAAGATGTACGGCCGGGAGATACCGAGGTAGGGGAAGAGGACGAGCGGGGTGCGGATGCTGGGCTCGTCCCGGGGCGGGTAGTAGAAGAGGCGGGCCTTGCCGCGGAAGCCGACGAGCACCCGGCGCGACTGGGCGACGGGGCCCGGCGCGCCGAACGCGTCGCGCAGGCCCTGGGCGAGGCGGAGGAGTTCGCTATCGCTTTCGAAGGCGGGGACCTGCGTCATGCCCGGGAGTATACGCGCCTGCGCAGGCTGTTGTGGGATCGATCAGAACTGGCACTCGGGGAGCTCCTGGAAGAGGACGTCGAGGCCTTCGGGGTCGTAGCGCTGGAGTTCATCGAAGCTGGCGGCGACGTCGCCGAAGAGCTGCTCGATGAGGCCCTGGAAGCGGATGGATTCGGCCTCGGCCTGTTCGATGGTGGAGAAGTCGGCCGCGCGGGCTTCGCGGGTGAGGCGCTCCATGGCGGCGACGAGGTCTTCGCCGGCATCGAGGAAGACGCGGTGGATGGCCTCACCGTCGCGCACGGGCGGTGGCGAGAGGCGCTCCAGGGCTCGGTCGAGTGTGCGGGTATCGGCAAGGCCCTGCTCGAAGAAGTCGATGAGGGCACGCTCAACGTCGGCGACGGTGACGGCGGAATTGGTTGCCACCTCGAGGTCATCGGCGGCCCGGGAGAGGCTGGTGATCCAGGTGTTGAGGGCGGTACAGATTCCAGCGACCCAGGCCTCGGACTCGGGATTGTCGGCAGGGTCGATGACGAAAATGGTGCGGGCGCAGTCGTTGTCCTCTTCGATGGCGGCGATGAGGTCGTTGACGGCGCTGTGCCTGGCAGCGACGGCCTCGAGCTCGGGGAGGAAGGGCTGGGCGGCGAGCTCCTCGGCGATCTGGGCGAACTCGGTGACGAAATCGGCGCGCTCGGGGATGGCCTCGACGCGTGCCTTGATCTCGTCGGCGCGCTTGTCGTTCTCGTCGAAGCGCTTGCGGAAGGCGGCGACGACCTCTTTGCCGCCATCGATATCGGGCTGACCGAGGTCATCGAACGCCTTACGGAAGGCGGTGCGGGCGGCTGCCTGGTCGGCGAGGGCGGTGGCGAAGGCTTCTTTGCCGGAGCGGACGGTGGAGAGGTCGCTGGCGGCAAAGCGGTCGCCGGCGGCATCGGAGAGGCGCTGGAAGTCGGCGGCGGCGCTGCAGAGGCCGTTCACCCATTCGCCGAGGGGTTTCTTCTCCTCGGAGCTGCCGCAGGCTGCGACGAGGAGGACGACGGGGAAGAGAAGGCCGGCGAGGAGCCGGGCGGCTGGCTGGTGCACTTGTGCTCTCCGGGGCAGGCGTGCCCGCTCGGCCATTGTTTGGGAAGACATGCGCACCAATCAAGCGCGCGTGTGCAGCAATTCGCGCAGGTTATCGCAGACGAAATCGACCTCTGCGTCGGTCATTGTGGGGAAGAGCGGCAAACTGATTGCGCCATCAAAGATGCGCTCGGCGACGGGGAATTGACCGGGCTGATAGCCGAGGCGACGGTAGGCGGTGTGGTAGTGGAGGGGGATGAAGTGCACGGAGGTGCCGATGCCGCGCTCGGCGAGGCGGCGGATGATCTCATCGCGGTGGATGGGTGAGCGCTGGTTATCGATGCGAACCATGAAGAGGTGCCAGGCGTGGCGGTTGGCCTCGTCGAAGGCGGGGAGGGTAAGGTGGGGCTCATCGCGCAGGTTGGCGAGGTAACGCATGGCGATGCGGGTGCGGGCCTCGGTGAGCTGGTCGAGCCTGGCGAGCTGGCGGCGGCCGAGGGCGGCGGCGAGGTCGGTGAGGTTATCCTTGAAGCCGAACTCGACGATGTCGTAGCGCCAGCTGCCGCCGGCGTCGTAGCGGTTCCAGGCGTCACGGGTCATGCCGTGGAGGGTGAGGACGCGGACGCGTTCGCTGAGCTCCTGGTCGGCGGTCGCGAGGGCGCCACCTTCGCCGGTGGTGATGTTCTTGGTGGCGTAGAAGCTGAACGCGGTGGCATCGCCGATGGCGCCGATGGGGCGGCCCCGGTAGGCGGCGCCGATGGCGTGGGCGGCATCTTCGAGGACGCGGATGCCGTGCTGGCGGGCGATGGCGAGGATGGCGTCCATATCGCACGGTTCGCCGGCGAAGTGGACGGGGATGACCGCGCGGGTACGGGGCGTGATGGCGCGCTCGAAGGCGTCGGGATCGAGGTTGGCATCGCGCTCGCGGACATCGACGAGCACCGGGTGGGCGCCGGTGTGGACGACGACGGTGGCGGTGGCGGAGAAGGTGTAGGTGGGGACGATGACCTCATCGCCGGGGCCGATGCCCCAGGCGCGCAGGCAGAGGTGGAGCGCGGCGGTGCAGCTGTTGACGGCGTTGACGTAGGGGGCGCCGACGGCGCGGGCGAGTTCGAGCTCGAACTCGCGAACGTTGGGGCCGCTCGTGAGCCAGCCGCTGCGGAGGGTTTCGGCGACGGCGGCGATATCGGCCTCGTCGATGGCGGGGCGAAAGAAGGGGATGCGGAGGCCGGACATGGGGACAGTGTAGGATGCGGGGACGCAAGCACCAGCGGGGGCGAACGCGATGGCGGAGATCCGGCATTCGACGGTGACGACGAACGGCATCCAGATGCACGTGGCAGAGGCGGGGAGCGGCTTCCCGGTGGTGTTCTGCCACGGGTTCCCGGAGCTGTGGTATTCGTGGCGGCACCAGCTGCGGGCGCTGGCCGAGGCCGGCTACCGGGCGATCGCGCCGGATATGCGCGGCTATGGGGATACCGATGCGCCGGCCGACCCGGCGCAGTACACGATGAAGATCCTGTGCGCCGACATGGCGGGGCTGCTCGATGCGCTTGGCATCGAGCGGGCGGTGTTCGTGGGCCATGACTGGGGCGGCGCCGTGGTCTGGCAGATGGGCCTGCGCTACCCGGAGCGGGTGGCGGCGATCGTGGGGCTCAACACGCCGTATGCGCCGCCTTCGAACCGGCGGACGACGGAGGCGCTGCGCGACTACCACGGGCTCACGGATCGGACGTTCTACATGCGCTACTTCCTGCAGCCGGGCGTGGCCGAGGCGGAACTGGAGGCCGACATCGAGCAGACGTTCCACAAGATTTTCATGGACCACACGCGGGCGGAGGACTTTACGACGTTCATGACCGTCGGCGGCGACGGGAGCGGCGTCTTGGCTCGCATCCCGGATGACCGGCGGTCGTTCCTGGGCAAGGACGAGATCGCGGTGTACGTCGAGACCTTCCGACGCACGGGCTTTCGCGGCGGGCTGAACTGGTACCGCGGGGCCGACCTGAACGCGGAGGAGGTGGATGCGCCGCGCGGTCCGCAGCTGCACGTGCCGGCGATGATGGTGACGGCGGCCGACGACACGATCCTCAAGCCGGAGATGGCGGCGGCCATGCCGGCGCTCATCCCGGGGATCCGGATGGAGCACCTGGAGCGGTGCGGGCACTGGACACAGCAAGAACGGCCGGAGGAGGTGAACCGGCTGCTGATCGACTTCCTCGGGTCGCTCGGGCTGCCGCGAGCGTAACGCCTAGAGGCGGGGCCGGGCGAGCGGGCGCCGGCGGAAGAACCACCGGCGGCGGCGCCACCGCCGGAGGGGGGCAAGCCATCGGAACACGAACGCACCTCGCGCGAAGGGTTCACCGGGGAAATGGCGCGGGGGGCGGCAAAGGTGACGGGAGGCTCAGCCGGCGCACGAGGGTGGCTCGCCGTCCGCTGCGGGACAGCAGAGGTCGTAGCAGAAGCGGGCGAGCCAGCGCATGACCTCGGGGTCGAGGCAGTAGCAGGCGCCGGGACCTTCGATTTCGCCGCGGACGATCCCGGCCTCCTTGAGGACCTTGAGGTGCTGCGAGACGGTCGACTGGGCGAGAGGGAGGGTGGCGACGAGGTCAGAGACGCAGGCCGCGCGCCGGGCGAGTTCGCTGACGATGGCGACGCGGGCGGGGTTGCCAAGGGCGCGGAAGATGGCTGCGGCGCGCTCCTCATCGGTGCTGAGGGTGGGAATCGGCTTCACAGGGGAGAGGGTAGCGCACGGCAGCGAGGGCCGGGAGCCTCAGCGGCCGACGAGGAGCTGGAGTCGCTCGTCGATGTCGCGCAGGGGGGCATCGCCGCCGAAGCGTTCGAGGGTGCGTCGCCGCCCTTCGGCGTTGAGGCCGAGCGTGCCACTTTCGTGGCGTTCGAGCAGGGAGCGGAGGGCGGCTGCCACCTCATCGAAGCCGGCGGCGAGGATGGCGCCCGGCATGGGGTGCGTCCAGATGACGTAGCGACCGCGGGCGAGGGCCTCGGCAGCCATGAACGACTGGCCGTCGTGGGTGGTGAGGCGGACGTAGACGGTGATCTCCCGGTAGAGGGCATCCATGTCGTCGACCCAGCCGGGGGCCTCGAGGTTGGGGGGCAGCGGCCCGGGGAGCGTCGCGGCCGGCGAAGGGATGAGGATGAAGCGGGCCGCCGGGAAGGCGGCGGGCAGGCGCAGGAGCGTCTTGCCATCGAATACCTCGCGGTCGAAGGCATCGACGGGGTAGTAAAGGAGGACGGTGAAGCGCGAGGGGAGCGGGGGCGGGTCGCCGGCGGGCAGCGGGATGGGTAGGGGAACGACCTCGGCGCGGATGCCGGCCTGGCGCAGTTCGGCGGCGAGCCAGGGCGCATCGCACCAGTGGATAGCCTGTTCGGCGATGCGGGCGGAGGCGTTGCGCCGGCGGTGCGCCTCGAGCGCGAGCTGCACATCGGTGCCGACCCAGTGGATGACCACCGGCCGCCGGCGGAACCGCAGGAGCCACGCCTGCGGGGAGCCGCGGTCGAGGCGTGAGCCAACCAGGTAGATGATGTCGGCGCGGGCGGCATCGATGGCGACGCGCGCCCAGCCGCGCACGCTGCGGCCCGGGTGGTGACGGTAGCGGGCACGCCAGCCGCGGGCCGCGAGCGCACCGGCCAGGCGCTCGCCGAAGTACGGAAGGCCGAGGATGAGCACCCGGCCGCGGCGGGCGCTCATGCGCCGGGCTCTCCTGCCCGGCGGGCTCGCGGGGCGAGCACGGTGGCGCCGGCCGGCACGTCGCGGTCGACCAGGGCGTGGGCACCTATGGTGGCTGCCTCGCCGATGGTGACGCCGTGGAGGATGGTGGCGCCGATGCCGAGATAGGCGCCGCGGCCGATGCGAACCGGGCCCTGCTGGCGCGGGCGACGCTCGCGCAGGGGTCCCGGCCCGACATCGAGGTGGGTGACGATGGAGACGCGCATGGAGAGGGTGGCCTCCTCCTCGATGGTGACGCGGTCGGCGAGGTCGATGAGGACGTCGGTGCCGAGGTGGACGCGGTCGCCGATGGTGAGTGGTTCGAAGGAGCCGGGGGCGTTGACGACGTGGATGGGGCCGTGGATGGAAACGTCGCGGCCCACGGTGGCGCCGAACTGGCGGAGGAGGTCGGCGTGGTGGCTCACGGTGGTGCGCAGCTCCTGGGCGATGCCCTCGATGCCATCGCGCAGGAAGCGGGCGCGCCAGCGGGCGCGGCGGAGGGGGGCGAGGCGTGCGCGGAGGGGAGCTGCGACGGGGCGGAGCGCCTGGCGGAGGGTGCTGAGCGGCGCCATTCGGGTGCCTCCCGGGCAGGCTGTAAACTGTCCGTAAACAGTTCGCGGGGTCCCACATCCGCGGGGTTCCCCTGCTTGCCCGCATAATGTTCGACGCCTACGCTGCTAGCAGCGAGCGTTTCCCGCTCCATTGTGAGGCGACATGAGACGAGCGATCCTCCTTGCGATTGGGGCTGCCGCGATTGCGGCGGCTGCTATCCCGGCGCTGGTGGCCGCGCAGGGTGCGCCGCCCTCGCCGCCGGCGACGTTCTACGGCAGCGTGCCGTCCGGGGTGGGCGCCGGCCAGTCGGTCCTGGCGATTGTGACGAGCGGCGGCTCTTCGCAGACGTGCGGAGTCGGATCGACGGTGAGCGACGGTTCGGGCGTCGCGTACGTGGTCGATGTGGTGGCGGAGAGTCAGGTGCCGGGCTGCGGGGCTCCGGGGCGCACCGTGCAGTTCTACTTCATGGGCAACCGGCAGATGGCGACGGACACCGCGACGTGGAGCGGTGCCGGCCCTTCGCAGCGGAACCTGACCGGGTTGGGCCCGCAGCTTTCGCCGCGCAATATCGGCCCGATGCTGGCCAAGGACGGGACGAACTAGCGATACTCCCGGCATGAGCAGAGAGCGCCGCGAGTGGGCGCGCCGCCGGCTGACGGCAGCGGGGTTGCTCACCGCGGCGTTGCTGTTGCCGGGTGGCGGTGAGGCCCCGGCGGGGGCGCTGGAGCCGCCGGCGCCGCCGCTCTTCGCGTGGCCTTACGGGACGGTTCAGGCGGAGGCGGGGAACATCGACCCGGCGGTGCAGCCGATCATCGCGCTGGTGAACGGGCGGGCGTGTGGCGAGGCGATGACCCAGGTGGCGGTGGCGGGCCCGGGTACGCCCGCTTCGGATGTTGGGAAGACGGTCTACGTGGTGGATGTGCTGGCCGACGGTGCGCGCCCGGGGGAACGGCCGGGGTGCGGTGCGCCGGGCCTGGCGATCCGGTTCTGGTTCCCGGTCGCGGGGCGATTCGCGCAGCAGGAGGCTATGTGGGCGCCGGGCGGGCAGCGGGTGGACCTGGAGCTCGGGCCGGTGCTGCCGTTCCGGATGGCCGCGCCGCTGGTGGCGGCGGACGGGGTGAACTGAGGGGGGCGACTCAGCTGCCGGCGAGGAAGCGGCGTGGGACTTCGCGGAGCATGGTGTCGATCGCGGCCTGGGGGACGCCGTCGCGGAGGAGGGCCGGGACGGCAACGGTCGAGACGAACAGGTACCGGGTCGGGCCCTGGGGGGTGGGCGGTGCCTGGCCCTTGAGGATGGGCATGGGCGCGTAGTCGTGCCCGAGCATGAGGCGGTGCGCCCAGCCGCGCTCGACGAGGGCGCGGACCGTGGCGTTGCGCTGCTCCCACGTGGGGCGGCCGGGGGCGCCGGGGTAGCGGTCCATGGAGAGGAACACGCCGCGGTTGAGGAGACGCTCGAGGTAGTCGACATCGGTGGTGTCGGCGCTGTGGCCGATGGCGACGCGGTCCATCTGGACGCCTTCGTCTTCGAAAATCTGGACCTGCTGCCAGCCGACCTCCTCGGGAGCCCACTGGTGGGTGCTGATGGGGATACCGGTGCGCTTGCAGGCGCGGGCGGCGCCGCGCAGGATGCGCTCGCCTTCGGGCGTGACGCCACCCGTGTCGTTGGCGACCTTGATGACGCCGGCGCGGATATCGGTGGTGCCGATGCCGACTTCGATTTCGTGGACGAAGATGTCGGCGATCTCGTCGATGTCGCGGGTCCAGAAGGAGCGAGGGATATCGCGCCAAATTCCCGTCGCAACCACGACGTTGATGCCGGCCTCGCGGGCCACGTCGCGGACGAATTCGACGTCGCGGCCGAGGTCGGGGGTGGTCAGGTCGATGATGGTGCCGATGCCGCCTTCGCGGGCTTCGCGGAGTTCGCGGATGGCGTTCTGGCGGGTGGCATCCCAATCGAAGCGCCACGGGTAGTGGTGGTTGTCCTCGCCCATGCCGACGAGGATGTGCTCGTGGGAGAGGGTGACGCCGAGGGAGGCGGCATCGACGGGGCCAAGGACAGTCATGACGGTCGCCATGGCGGGGATTCTGCCGCTGGCCGCGGTGGCTGTCGATGCCTGACAGGGGGCGCGGGCTGGGCTACACTCCCGGCCACACCGGGGATGGCGCCCGGCGGGCGCCAAGGCCCCACCCTGGAGGTGCGAACATGCCTGAGTTTCCTTCGGTCGAATGGTTCCGCGCTGCGGCCGACCTGCTGAACGCATCGGACAGCTTCAAGCGACTGGGGACGTGCGATGCGGAGATGGGGGTGCAGGTGGGCGACCGCTACTTCGAGATCGACTTCGAGGCGTTCGAGGTGAAGGATGTGAAGGAGATCGACGCGCGGCGGGCGGGGGAGCTGGACTTCGTGCTGGTGCAATCGCCGGAGGACTGGCGGCGGATGATCGAAGACATCCAGCGGAACGGGCGGGCGACGCACGAGTACACGCTGAACTCGCTGGACCTGCGCAGTGCGGAGGAGTTTGCGCGGGGGAAGGATTACCACCGCCGCGATACGTTCTACCGCTTCAACCAGACGTTCCAAGAGTTTTTCGACATGGCGGCGAAGATCCCGACGACGTTCCCGGCGGGTGTGGCGTAGGGCCGAATCAAGTACACTTGCCGGGTGGAACCGCCGATTTCGCTCGAGATGATTCGCTTTACGGCGGCGTTCCACGACTGGGCCAACGAGCGGATCCTGGCGGCGGCGCTGGCTGCGGGACCGGAGGCAGCGACGGCGCGCATCCCGGGGAGCTACGGCGATGGGTCGCTCCACGCGCTGCTGGCGCACCTCGTCGCGGCGGAGCGGCACTGGCTGGCGCGCTGGGTGGGGAACCCGGAGGCAAAGCTGGACGGGCCCGCCACGTGGCCGACCATGGAGGCGGTGCGCGCAGCGTTCGAGGAGGCGCGCCCGGCTCGAGCGGCGTTCTTTGCCGGGCTGACGGAGGAGCAGCTCCGCTCGATTTGCCGGTATCGGCGGAACCAGCCGCCGCTCCCGGATGAGCGGCCGCTGTGGCAGCTCATCCTGCACGTGTTCAACCATTCGACGCACCACCGGGCGGAGGCGGCGGCCATCCTGACGACAGTCGGCCAGCCGCCTCCGAGCGTGGACCTGATCGATTACATCCGGCGAGAGGGGTAGGGCGCCCGCCTAGAGGGCATCGCTAGGGTAGGCGGAGATGGAGAGGATGGGCGGGAGTGTGCCCGGCAGGCGGACCCAGGATTCGCCCCACTCGCGGCCGTAGTACACCGCGCCGTTGGTGGTGCCGACGTAGACGCCTTCCGGGTCGAGGCCGTCGGTGTCCATGGCGTCGCGGTAGACGCTCTGGTAGTCGTGCGGGCCGGGGAGGCCGTTCGTGAGCCGCTCCCAGGTGGTGCCGGCATCGGTGGTGCGGTAGACGGCGAACTGGCCGTTGACGACGCGGAAATTATCGGCCTCCATCTCGAGGGGGACGACGAAGACGGCATCGCGGCCCTGCTTGGTGACGGCGATGGGGAAGCCGTGGAAGGAGGGGAGGCCGGCGGTGACATCGTGCCAGTTGCGGCCGCCGTTGTCGGAGCGGAAGACGCCGACGTGGGCCTGGCCCCAGGTGCGGTCGGGGTTTTTGGGGTCGAGGCGGAAGGCGTGGAATTCGTTGGCGGCCATGGGGTCGACGCCTTCGGGCATGGGGAACTGTTCGGCCATCTCGGGGAACATTTTCTCGATCTCCTCGAACATGGCGCGGACCTCCGGCGAGGTGGCGATGGCGGTGTGCCAGCGCGGTTCCCACGTCTGGCCGCCATCCTCGGAGCAGTAGGCGCCGCCGGTGGCGATGGAGACGTAGATGCGCTTCGGGGTGCGCGGGTCGAGGCGGATGGCGGTGAGGGCGGAGTTGCCGCCGCCTGTCATGTGCCAGAACTTGCGGTCGGGGAGGCGGTTGAGGGAGTCGACGGGCTCCCACGTCTCGCCCCAGTCGGTGGAGCGGAAAAGGCCGGCGGGCTGGGTGCCGACCCAGACGACGCCAGGCTCATCGGGGTGGCCGGGCGTGACGGCCCAGGCGTTATCGATGGTGATGCCCATGTCCTCGGGGAAGCCGAGGCCGGGTGAGCGCTGCTCCCAGGTGGCGCCGCCGTCGTCGCTGCGGGCGACGGAGCGACCCCAGGCCCAGTGGTTGGCGGCGAGCAGGATGCGGCTGGGGCGGCGACGGGTGTCGACGGCGGACTGGTAGACGGCGGTGCCCTTGAGCATGGGGGGCGAGACTTCCCAGCGCTCGCGGGCTGCATCGGAACGGTAGATGAAGAACCCCTTGCGGGTGCCAATGAGCAGGGTGGTGCCGGGCATTGCGTTCCTCCTTCGTGCCCTGGTGGCCGCGTGGGCGGCGGCCGTTCGACGACGACTACTGGTGCGGCGGTGCGCCGCGGGCGGCGGCCTCGAGCGCTGCGAGGTCGATTTTGTTCATGCCCATGAGGGCGGCCATCACGCGCTCGCCGACGGCGGGGTCCGGGTCGTTGAGCCAGTGATCCATGGGGCAGGCAACCTGCCAGGCGACGCCGAAGCGGTCGGTGAGCCAGCCGCAAGGGCCGGGCTCGCCACCCTCGCCGAGTGCGTTCGAGTAGTGGTCGATCTCCTCCTGGGTCTCGAATTCGAGGAGGAAGGAGAAGGCGCTATCGAGGGTGAAGGCGGGGCCGCCGTTGAGGAGCATGACGGGCTGGCCATCGAGCTCGATGGTGACGCTCATCACGCTGCCGGGGGCCTGGCCGTGGATCTCCTGGCCGACTTCGGAGTAGCGGGTGACGGAAGTAATCCGGGAGTTGGGGAAGAGGCTGGTGTAGAACCGGGCGGCCTCTTCGGCGCCCGAGTGGAGCCAGAGGTGGGGCACAAGCTGGGGCATGGCGCTCTCCTGCGGGTTGTTGAGGAAAAGTATAGCAGCAACCCTTTGGCGTCAAGGGGCGGGGGCGTATACTGCCGGCCATGCCGGGAGAGCCGGAGCTCGTGGAGGCAGGCGGCATCGCGGTGCCGGTGACGAACCCGGGGAAGGTGTACTTCCCGGCAGCCGGCATTACGAAGCTCGATATTGCACGGTATTATGCCGCCGTTGCGGATGGCGCGTTGCGTGGCGTGCGCGACCGGCCGATGGTGCTGAAGCGATTCGTGGACGGGATTGGCCGGCCGCCGTTCTTCCAGAAGCGGGCGCCGGCGAAACTCCCGTCGTTCGTGCGGACGGCACGGGTGACCTTTCCGAGCGGTCGGACGGCGGACCTGGCCGTGATCGACAGCCCGGCGGGCCTGGTGTGGGCGGCGAATCTCGGCTGCATCGACCTGAACCCGTGGCCGGTGCGGGCCGATGATGTGGAACACCCGGACGAGCTGCGCATCGACCTGGACCCGACCCCGGAGGCGAACTTCGCGCAGGTGAAGGAGGCTGCGCTGCTGGTGCGGGAGCTGCTGGTGGAGCTGGGGCTGGTGGGCTTCGCGAAGACCTCGGGCAGCCGCGGCATCCATGTGTACGTGCGGATTGAGCGGCGCTGGGAGTTCACCGACGTGCGGCGGGCGGCGCTGGCGCTTGGGCGGGAGGCGGAGCAGCGCCGGCCGGGGCTGGTGACGACGGCGTGGTGGAAGGAGGAGCGACAGGGGGTGTTCATCGACTACAACCAGAACGCGCGGGACCGGACGGTGGCCTCGGCGTATTCGATCCGGCCGACGCCAAATGCGCAGGTCTCGATGCCGGTGACGTGGGAGGAGCTGCCGGGGGTGGAGCTGGCGGATTTCACGATGGCGAATGTGCCGGCGCTGGTGGCCGAGCGGGGTGATGTGATGGCGGGGATCGACGCTCGGTCGTATTCGCTGGAGCCGCTGCTGGAGCTGGCGGCGGCGCAGGAGCGGGCCGGCATGGGGGATGCACCCTACCCGCCGCACTTCCCGAAGGCGCCCGGCGAGCCGAAGCGGGTGCAGCCATCGCGGGCACGGCGGGATGGCGGTCGGCGGCAGAGGGCCTGAGCGCCTCGCGGGACGGATTTAGAGGCCGATGACGACGTGCCAGGGCTCGATGCGGTGGGCGGTGACAAGGCCGTTGAGCACGTAGGGGTCGCGCAGGGGGAATTCGGCGGCAGCGGCCTCGTCGGTGAAGACGAGGAGGGCGCCGTGGATGGGTTCGCCGATGGCGCCGGCGAGGCGCAGGCGGCCGCTCTCGTGGTACTCGCGGACCAGGGCGAGGTGGGCGGGACGGAACGGTTCGCGCCGCTGCAGGATATCGGCGACGTAGTCGTAGATGAGGACGTACAGCATCGCGAGGTGGATGCTACGCGGCAGGAGCGGGGGGCGCTACCGGCCCTGGGGAAAGTCCCAATCAGGGCCCCAGGGGTCGGCGTTGGTAGCTTCGGCCGCCCACATCTTGCGGCCGTCGTAGCTGCGGATGCGCTCGATCTCGACGCGCATAACTTTGCGGTGGGGGCTATCGAAGCGCTCGAACTCGCGGGTGTACGTCTCGGGCGGTACGTGGCGGCGGCCGCCGGCGGTGATGAGTTCGTGGATGAAGCGGTGGACGGCCTCGCGGTCATCGAAGATGGTGACGCGGCCGCGGATGGTGACCTGGCGGAACCAATCGGCGGGGTCGGTGATGGAGAGGGAGATGCCGGGGTTGCGCAGCCAGGCGCGGTACTTGTGGCGGTTGGTGGTGGAGGTGAGCCAGATGTGGTCGTCGTACCAGCAGTAGGAGAGCTGGGCGACGACCGGCTGGCAATCGCGGGTGACCCAGGCCACGGCAGCGCGGCCAGCGGTGCGGATGATGCGCCAGAGCTCGTCGTCATCGAGGGTGAAGGGCTCGATGTACTGGCGGCTCCACCACGGCGGCCTGGATGGCGTGGGCTCGGGGGTGGACATCCGGGGCGGCTCCCGGCCGCACTGGCCATGCGGCCAATTTGCTGGTCGCGCGGATTGTAGACCCACCGCCGGGGCGGTTCAACCGGCGGCGAAGACGGCGAGGAGCTCGGCGGGCACGGGCGCTTCGAGCTGCGCGAAGGTGCAGGAGTGCGGGTCACGGTCGGGGCGCCAGCGCTGGAAGGTGGCGGCGTGGCGGAAGCGGGGGCCCTGGAGGTAATCGAAGGTGACCTCGGCGACGAGCTCGGGTCGGAGTCGCTCCCAGGAGAGGTCCCGGCCGGAGGTCCAGCGGCTCTCGGCGCCCGGGGTACGGCCACGGCCGAAGCCGATGGCGGGATCGTCGGTGCGGTAGGGTGCAAGGAGGTCGACGAGCTGGCGGCGCGCCTCGGCCGAGAAGCTGGCGGTGTGGCCGACGAAGTGGAGGATGCCGGCGTCATCGTAGAGGCCGAGGAGGAGCGAGCCGACGGAGCGACCTTCTTCGCCGCGGTTCCAGCGGAAGCCGCCGACAACGCACTCGGCGGTGCGCAGGTGCTTGATCTTGGCCATAGCGCGGCGGCCGGGCTGGTAAGGGGCAGCGAGCGGCTTGGCGATGATGCCATCGAAGCCCGCGCCTTCGAACCGTTCGAACCAATCGCGGGCCACGGCGGCGTCGCGCGTGGCGGGGGTGAGGTAGAGGGGTGGGTGGGGGGCGCCGAACAGTGTTTCGAGGCGGGCGCGGCGCTCGGCGAAGGGCTGCTCGAGGAGGGACGATGCGCCCTCGCCGAGGAGGTCGAAGGCAACGAAGGCGGCGGGCGTTTCGCTGGCGAGACGGGCGACGCGGGAGGCGGCCGGGTGGATGCGCTGCTGGAGGGCGTCGAAGTCGAGGCCGCGCGGGGTCATGATGACGATTTCGCCATCGAGGACGATGGGGCCAGGCAGGGCAGCCGGGAGGGCGGCGACCAGCTCGGGGAAGTATCGCTTGAGCGGCTTGCGGTCGCGGGACTGGAGGTGGAGGGTGGCGCCATCGAAGAAGAGGATGCAGCGGAAGCCGTCCCACTTGGGTTCGTAGAGCCAGCCGGGGGCCGCGGGGATCTCGGGGGTGAGCCTGGCGAGCATGGGGTCGATGGGCGGCTGGGGGAGCACGTGGGGATTGTGGGGCCCGCGGGGTGCGGTGTCGATGGCGGGCGCGGTTCGCCGCCGGGGGGGCTATCCGGTAGAATCGGCGGCCACAAGGGTGTCCCTACGTTCTATCGATGGAGTCTGAATGAACACGATTGAGTTCCTGCAGATCACGTCCTCGGTCGTCCCGGACCGCGAGGCGCTGGTGGATTTTGATGGGAACGGCGGTGGCAAGCGGCTGACGTACGCGGAGATGTACCGCCAGGTGTGCAAGCTGGCGAACGCGTTCCAGGGCCTGGGGGTGGAGAAGGGCGACCACGTCGCGATTATGGCGGTGAACAGCTCGGACTTCGTGATCAGCTACTACGCGACGGCGATGCTGGGCGCCACCTTCGTGCCGCTGAACTACCGGGCGAAGGACGAGGAGCTGACGTACATGGTGAACGTCAGCGAGACGAAGGTGCTGCTCGTCTCGGATCGCTACCGGGAGCTGGTGGAGCGCATCCGGCCGACGCTGACGACGGTGCAGCACTACATCAGCCTGGGCGGGGCGGCCGAGGGGTACCAGCGGTACGAGGAGCTGCTGGAGAGCGGTGCCGAGGATGAGATCTGGACGGAGATCGACGACAAGGACGCGACGATCATCATCTTTACCTCCGGCACGACGGCGCAGCCGAAGGGCGTGCAGCTCACCTTCCTGGATATGACGGCGTATGTGACGAACCAGCCGCCGGCCGACCCGGAGACGCACGAGAAGCTGCTGGTTTCGGCGCCGTTCTTCCACGTGGCGGGTGCGACGGCGATGATGCTCGGGGTGTGGATGGGGCGGACGCTCGTCATCCTGCCGCAGTTCTCGCCGGAGCTGTGGCTGCAGGCGGTGCAGCAGGAGCGGATCACGCACGCCTTCGTGGTGCCGACGATGCTGAAGCGGATCATGGAGGTGCCGAACTTCGATGCGTACGACATCTCCTCGCTGAAGCAGATCACGTACGGCGCGGCGCCGATGCCGTACGAGGTGGTGCGGAAGGCGTGCGACATCTTCCCGCCGAAGGGGATCGGGCTGATCAACGCCTACGGCCAGACGGAGTCGACGGCGACGCTGACCTTCCTGGGCCCGGAGGATCACGACCTGAGCACGGACACGGAGATCAAGGAGCAGCGGCTCCGCTCGGTGGGGCGGCCGATGCCGGACGTGGAGCTGGCGATCATGGACGAGCGGAATCGGCCGCTGCCGCCCGGCGAGGAGGGGGAGATTTGCGTCCGCTCGGACCGCGTGATGAAGGGGTACTACAAACAGGAGGATGCGACGAGCGCGGCGATCATCGATGGGTGGCTGCACACGGGCGATGTCGGCAAGCTCGACGAGGGCGGGTACCTGTACATCACCGGGCGCAAGAAGGACCTGATCATCCGCGGTGGCGAGAACATCTCGCCCGGGGAGATCGAGAACGTGCTGGAGGAGCACCCGGCGATCGACGAGGCAGCCGTCATCGGCGTGCCGGATGTGGAGTGGGGCGAGGTGGTGAAGGCGATTGTGGTCTTGAAGCCGGGCGCGTCGATCACGCCGGAGGAGATTACGGCGTACGCGAAGTCGCGGCTGGCATCGTTCAAGGCCCCGCAGTACGTGGCAGTGGTGGATGAGCTGCCGCGGAATGTGATGGGGAAGGTGCTGAAGACGGACCTGCGCAAGCTGTACGGCACGCCGACGAATGACCTGCCAGCCGGGAAGGCAGGCTAGGGCGGGCGGTTCGCGAGGGCAGCAGCGTCGCGGCGCCCCGGCCAGGCGCGGCCGGGGCGCCCTGTTGTGTGCCCGGCGATGGCGACCAGGGAAGGCCGCGTCCCGCGTTTCGCGCGTGAATGGGGTTCGCGCCGAACGGGCGGCTCGGGTAGGATGCGGCTACACCGGTGCGCCCCGGCGAATGCGGCGCGCACCCCGAAACCTGGAACGGGAACGCGTGGAATGAAGGACAGTTCGATGACCGGCAGTGGGGGAGCAGGCCGGAAGGGATCGCGGCTGCGCGGTAGCTGGGGGGGCATCATCATCCCGGTGGCCGTACTGGCGGCGATCTCCGCGTTCGAGACGGCACGCACGACGGACGCCTCGCGCGAGGTGTTCTTCAACATCAAGACGCCGTGGCTGATGTACTTCATCTTCACCATCTCCATGGCGGTGATTTTCGGCGCCCTGCTGAATCGGCTGCGCTACTGGCGGCTGGGGAAACCGCACCGCGTGAACCAGAGCCTGAGCGGCCGGATCACGAACATGCTGACGCTCGGGGCGGGGACGAGCCGGGTGAAGAACGACCGGTACGCCGGCATCATGCACGGCTGCATCTACTCGAGCTTCGTGGTGCTGACGATCGTCACCATCCTGCTCGCGCTGGACGACTACCTCCCGATCATCTTCGGTTCGGACAGGGAGCACCTCTTCCTGACGGGGGGGGTGTACCTGGCGTACTCGCTGGTGGGCGACGTGTTCGGGGTGATCGGCCTCATCGGGATCGGGATGGCGGTCTACCGGCGGTACGTGTCGCCGCCAGCGAAGCTGACGTGGGATCGCCGGGGCACGGAGGATGCGATCATCGTCGGGCTGCTGGGGGTGGTGCTCTTCAGCGGCATCATCGTGGAGGGGCTGCGCCTCGGTGGCGACGAGATCCCGGCGGGGAACGAGTCGTGGTCGAAGTGGTCGCCGGCTGGCTACGTGGTGGCGAAGGCGCTGGGCGGCGTTTCGCCCGAGCGACTGCTCGACTTTCACGTGGCGTGGTGGTGGTTCCACGTGGTGGCGGCGTTCGGCCTGTTGACGCTGATGGCGCTGACGAAGTTCCGGCACATCGTGCTGGCGCCGGTGAACGCGTTCTTCAAGCGGCCGACGACGCCGCTCTACCTGGAGCCGATGGGCGACATCGAGAAGCTCATCGAGGAGGGGGCGGGGCTCGGCGCTGGGCGGCTGCAGGACTTCACGTGGAAGACGCTGTTCGATGCGGACACGTGCGTGCGCTGCGGGCGCTGCACGGAGGTGTGCCCGGCGTACACGGCGGGGCAGCCGCTCTCGCCGATGGCGCTCATCCAGGACATCAAGACGTACATGAACCACGCCGGGCCGCTGATCCTGAAGGGGAAGAACCCGGAGGAGGAGCTGGAGCCGCTGGTGGGCGGCTACATCAAGGATGAGACCCTCTGGGCGTGCCGCACGTGTGGTGCCTGCATGCAGGAGTGCCCGGTGCTGGTGGAACACGTGCCGCCCATTGTGGAGATGCGGCGCTACCTGGTGATGGAGCAGGCACGGGTGCCGGCGACGGCCCAGGCGGCGCTGCAGAACCTGGAGCAGCGTGGCCACCCCTGGCGGGGCACGCAGCTGACGCGGGAGACGTGGATCGAGCAGCTGCGGGCGCAGGGGATCGATGTCCCGATTTACGATGGCAGCCAGGAGTACCTCTACTGGGTGGGGTGCTCGGGGGCGCTGGTGGAGCGCAACATCCCGATCACACAGGCGGTGGTGAAGCTGCTGCTGGAGGCGGGCGTGAGCTTCGGCGTGCTGGGCCAGGCGGAGACGTGCAACGGCGACCCCGCTCGGCGGCTCGGCAACGAGTTCCTCTTCGCGACGATGGCGCAGGCGAACGCCGATGCGCTGAACGAGATGGGCGTGAAGCGGGTGATCACCTCGTGCCCGCACTGCTTCAACACGTTCCGCAACGAGTACCCGGACTTCGGCGGCCGCTGGGAGGTGACGCACCATGCGGACTTCCTGCAGTTCCTTTTGGCGAAGGGCGACCTGAAGCCGAAGGAGTCGACGGGAGCGACGATCACCTACCACGACAGCTGCTACATCGGCCGGGGAAACGGGATTTACGACACGCCGCGCCAGGTGCTGGAGGCGATCCCCGGCGCGAAGCTGGTGGAGATGCCGCGGTCGAAGGAGCGCGGGCTCTGCTGCGGTGCGGGCGGTGGCAACATGTGGCAGGAGGAGGCCGGCACGCGGGTGAACCACCTGCGCGCGGCGGAGGCGGCGAACACGGGTGCGAACATCGTGGCGACGGCCTGCCCGTTCTGCATCCAGATGTTCGAGGATGGCATCCCCGCGGTGCAGCCGGACGAGGAGAAGCGGACCATCCGGGCGTACGATATCGCCGAGCTGCTCGAGGTGAGCGTGCGGCCGACCGCCCGCCCCATGAAGGATGGCGCGGTGGAGGTGCCACCGGGCGTCGTGTGAGGGCTCACCGGGCGCCGACGCGGCACCACGACACGAAGAAGCGGCCGCGGGCATCACGCCCGGGGCCGTTGTGCGTGGGCGCGCCGGTGCGGACCCGGGCGGCTACGGTTCGTAGCGGACGATGGCGAGGGAACTGTTCTGGCCGCCGAACCCGAAGCTGTTCTTGAGGGCGGCGCGCACAGTCGCCTGGCGGGCGACGTTGGGGACGTAGTCGAGGTCGCAGTCGGGGTCGGGGTGGTGGAGGTTGATGGTGGGGTGGATGGTGCCCGTCTCGATCGTCTTGATGGTAGCGACGGTCTCCATACCGCCGCTGGCCCCGAGGCCGTGGCCGATGAGCGACTTGGTGGCGCTGATGGCGAGGCGGTAGGCATCTTCGCCGAAGACGGCCTTGATGGCGCGGGTCTCCGCTGCATCGCCGAGCGGTGTGCTGGTGGCGTGGGCGTTGATGTAGTCGATATCGGCGGGGGTGAGGCCGGCATCGCGCAGGGCTTCGGCCATGGCGCGGGCGGCACCCTCGCCATCTTCGGGCGGGGCGACCACGTGGAAGGCGTCGTTGGTGCAGCCGAACCCGGCGATCTCGGCGTAGATGCGGGCGCCGCGCGCGCGGGCGTGGGCTTCGGATTCGAGGATAAGGGCACCGGCGCCCTCGCAGGGGACGAAGCCATCGCGCTCGGCATCGAAGGGGCGGCTGGCTTCCTCAGGGGGGCCTTCGTAGCTGGTGAGCGCGCGCATGACGGAGAAGCCGGCGAGGCCGAGCTCGGAGATGCCGGCCTCGCAGCCGCCGGTCACGACGACTTCGGCGCGGCCGGAGCGGATGAGCATGGCGGCTTCGCCGATGGCCTGGGTACCGGCGGCGCAGGCGGTGACGATGGTGCCGTTGTAGCCGCGCAGGCCGTAGGTGAGGGCGACCTGGGCGGCGGCCATGTTACCGAGCGAGCGCGCCATGTAGAGGGGGTCGATGCGCATGCCGCCGCGCTCGAACAGGGTGCGGGCGGCCTCCTGGATATCGGGGTAGCCGCCGCCGCCGTTGCCGATGAGGACGGCGATGCGATCGCGGTCCTCGTGGTCGAGGTCCAGGGCGGCATCCTCGATGGCCTGGGCGGCAGCGGCGACCATGAACTGGGTGAAGCGGGCCATGCGGCGGGAGGCTTTGCGCTCGATGTAGCGGGTCGCGTCCCAGTCCTTCACTTCGCCGGCGAACTTACACGGGTAGCCGGAGGGGTCGACCATGGTGAGGTGGCCGATGCCGGAGCGCCCGGCGACGAGGTTCTGCCAGAATTCCTCGACGGTCTGCCCGGCGGGCGTGATAGCCCCGAGACCGGTGACGACGACGCGGGTTCGCGAGCGCAACGTTTCGTTCATGGTTCGTATAGTAGCGCGCTGCCGGGCTGGCGCATTCCTGCTCGGGGCGCGGGCAGCCGCCTGGTTGCGGTGCAAACGATGGGTGCCGGGTGAATGTTGGGGAACTCCCCGATACCGCACGGGGGAAGCCTTTACGTAGGATGCTCTCGCCCACCAGGGCACGAACCAGCCCGGTTCCACGGGGAGCAGGGCACCGGGAGACGACATGGGGGACCAAGCACCGGCCGGCCCACCGGGGGAGACAGCCCGGCCGGGGGAGGAGCTGCGCCACGCGGGCATGGCCGCACTCGCGGCTGCACCGAGCCTGGAGGAGGCGGCATGGGCATTCGCGCGGGCGGCCGGTGAGGAGCTGGGCGGCGATTGTGCCTACGTAGGGCTTTCGCGGCGAGGGATGCGCGCCTTCTGGTGGCCACGCGAGGGGTCGAACTCGCCTGGCGGGTGGGCGTTCGACCACGGCCGGCACGACGGCGAGTACCTGCGCCTGCTCGAGCGGGAGGGGGCGGCAATCATCCCCGATACGCGTGCGCTGCAGCGACCGACACGGGGACAGCGTGCTGCCATGGAGGCAGGGATCCGGTCGACCGTGCGGGTGCCGCTGACGGACGGGGAGGGACGCGTCCTGGGATTCGTGCTGGTGGGCGCACGGGAGGCGGGGCGCTTTGGCGAGGGGGACCTCCATCGGCTGCAGCGACTGGCGGGCGAAGCGATGGCGGTGCTGCGGCCGCGACTCCTGCTGGAACGGATCGACTTTGAGCGGCAGCTGCGATCGGCTGAGGCGGATCTGCTCGCCACAATGACGGCGACACAGGAGGAGGGCGCGCTGCTGGAGGGGGTCGCAGCGGGTGTGCGCACCGCCCTCGGGGTGGATGCGGCGATCGTGGTGGTGCAGGGAGGCCCAGGAGGGAGCCGCACGTTCCGTGCGGCGCCACCGGGAATCCTGGGGCCGGCGACGTGGCGCGAGGCGGCTGAAGAGACGTTCGACCCCCGGAATGCCGCGCTTGTGGTGGCCGTACCGCCGGGGGAGGCGTGGGCGCGTGAATCGCTGGACGAGGGGGACCTGCTGCCCGCGGAGGTGTTTGCGCGGGACCGGCTCGGGATGCGTTCGCTGGCAGCCGCGGTGCGGCCGGCGAGCTGGGGAACGGAGCTGGGGGTGGCAATCGTGGCGCTGCGGCAGGCCCCGGGGAGCTGGAGCGCGGCAGAACGCGCGTTCCTGGCGCGGATCGCCGGGGTGCTCGAGATTGCGGTCGAGCGCATTCGCCGCGGCGAGCTGGCGGTGACCCACGCGCTGAGCCTGGAGGAACAGGCGAACCTGCTGGGGGTGGCGACGGAGCTGCTGGAGACGCTCTGGGAGGCGCGGGAGCTTGGACCGGCGTGCCAGTCGATTGCCGAGCGGCTGCGGGAGTACTTCGGCGCCGATCACGTGGCATTGGGGACGGTCGACCTGGAGCGAGGCCGCCGTGAGCTGCTGGGGTTGAGCTCGGAGGTCCTCCGCCCCGGCGACCTGGGGCCGACCCTGGCACCGGAAGATATCGAGGCGTACCGCGCCGCGCTCGAGCGGCAGGGCGAGCCCGCGGGCGATATCTTTGCGCAACCGGCACCGAACCCCAGCACGGAGATCGGCCGGCAGCGAGGGCTACGCTCGGGCATGCGGGTGCCGTTCGCGCTATCGGATGGGACGGTGGGGCTCGTCACGGTCGGGAGTTTCCAGCCCGGGCGGTACACGCGGAGGGACGAGGAGCGGCTGCTGGACCTGGCGCGGCCGATGGCGGTGGCAATCGACCGGGTGCGGCTCCTGGCGGAGATGGCGGCCACCTCGGAACTGCTGGAGGCGAAGACGCGCGTCCTGCTGGCGCTGACGCCAACCGCGTCGATCCGGGACGCGGCCGCCGTATTTGTGCGCGAAGTGCGGCGAATCTTCGAGGCCACGCACGCGGTCGTGGTCACCACCACCCCGGGAGAGGGCGTGACACTCTGCCACGCGACGGAGCATTTCGATGCGGCCGAGATGGCTGCGCTGGAGGAGCTGCTGCGCTCCACCCCGGCGGCGTGGGAGGGGCTGGTGGCAGCGGGGCCGGTGCTTGTGGAAGACGCCACGCTGCACGACGACCGGGCAACGGTGCTCCTCGCCGAGCACGGGCTGCGGTGCGTGCTGCGGGCACCGATCCGCGACGGGGAGGGCAGAGCCCGCGGCATCGCGACCATCGCACGGGCGGAGGCGGGCGCGTGGGGCGCGGAGGAGCTCGCGCAATTCGCCGAGCTGGCAGCGACCCTTGGTACGGTGCTGGAGCGGGCCTACCTGCTGGAATCGGCGAATGTGCAGGCGCAGCGGGCGGCCGCGGTGCTGGAGGTGCTGGGGGCGCTCGGCTCGCACGAACGGCTGGAGGAGGTGGCCGAGCGCACGGCGGCCGCCCTGCGCCAGCTCTACGGGGCCGACCACTGCGCCATCGGCGTGGTGGAGGGCGAGCGTGTGCGGCTCGCGGCAATCGACTCCGTCGTGACGGCGTGGCGCGCCGGTGAGGAGCTCCCGGCGAGGGACGTGTTCGAACAGCCGCCCGCGGGCGAGGGCGTCATCCACGTGCATGCCGACCTCGCGGAGGCGAAGGAACTGACCGAGACGTCGCGGACGGCGCTGGCGGCGGGCATTCGTTCGAGCATCCGCGTGGCGGTGGCCGACAGCGAGGGCGTCTGCGGGGTGGTGACGCTTGGATCCAGGGCACCGGGTCGGTACACACGCGGCGATGCCGAGCAGCTGGCGGCCGTGGTGCAGCCGCTCGGGCTGGCGATCCGCTACTTCCGCGGGCGCGCAGCGGAGGCGAAGCGAACGGCGCGGCTGGAGGCGACGACGCGCATCCTCGCTCGCCTGAACGCCGGGGGCACGGCCGAGCGGGTGGCGCAACGCTTCCTGGCCGAGGTGCGCCCCCTGCTTGGCGCGGCGTATGCGGCGGTGAGCGCGTCGGCGCCGGGCGAGCCCGGGACGACCTGGCTGGCGGTCGATGCCGGGGAACGGGTCGAGCAGGCGCCACACGCGGCGGTGGCCCCGGGCGGCGAAGCTGCCATCGAGCTGGCGATGGCGCAGCGGGCGCCCGTCCTGCTGCAGGACGCGCGGGCGTCGTTCGCTGCGGGTGGCTCGCGCGGCCCGCTGCTGGCGGCCGGGCTGCACTCGATGCTGGCCGTGCCGCTGGTGGTCCACGAGTCGGTGCGCGGCTGGGTGGAGCTGTGGGGCGAGGGCACCGGGCGGTTCGACGCAGACGACGCGGAGCTGCTGGCGACGCTGGCGCGGCCGCTGGCGCTCGCGCTGGAGAAGGCGGCGGTGCTGGAGTCGCTGGCGGAGAGCGAGCTGAAGTACCGCTCTCTCGTGGCGCAGGCGGAGGAGATGATCCTGACCGTCGATGCGGAGACGCGGCGCATCCTCGATGCGAACCCGTTCGCGGCGCGCGTGCTGGGCTTCGGGCCGCGCGAGCTGGCCGGGTTGCGCCTCGACGACATCACGATGGCCGATGAGGCGGAGCTGGCCGCGTTTGTGGCCCGCATCCATGCAGACGGCGAGGTGCACCTGGCCGATGTGCGCTACCGCCGGCGCGACGGCTCGCCGCTCGATGTGGAGGTGGTGGCGTCGCTGGTGGCGTACGGCGGGCGCGAGGCGATGCTCGTCCTCGCGCGGGATGTCTCGGAGCGGAAGGCGCTGATGGCGCAACTGATGCAGAGCCAGAAGATGGAGTCGCTCGGCACGATGGCCGGCGCCGTCGCGCACGACTTCAACAATCTGCTGACCACCATCCTCGGGTTCGCCGGCCTGCTGAAGCGGTCGCCGAACCTGGACCGCGATGAGCGCGAGAACGTGGCCCTCATCGAGGAGGCGGCGCGCAAGGCGGCCGACCTCACCGGGCGGCTGCTCTCCTTCGCGCGGGGCGGGCTCGTGCGCTTCGGCCGGGTGGACCTGCGCACCGTGGTCGAAGATACGCTCCAGCTCGTGGCGCCAGCGGTGCATTCGCGCATCGCGGTCGAGGTGCACCTCCCACCCGCGCCGCTGCTCGTGGAGGGCGATGCCGGGCAGCTCCAGCAGGCGCTGACCAACATCATCCTGAACGCGCGGGACGTGATGCCGGAGGGCGGCCGGATCGCCATCCGCGCGGGGGCGAGCGGCCCGCTGGCGTGGGTGGAGATCACGGACACGGGCCCGGGAATGTCGGAGGAGGTGCGGATGCGCATCTTCGAGCCGTTCTATACGACGAAGCCGCCCGGCTCCGGAACCGGCCTGGGCATGGCGATCACCTACGGCATCGTGCAGGGGCACCACGGCGACATCACCGTGGAGAGCGAGCCGGGCCGCGGCACCACCTTCACCCTCAGCTTCCCGCTGCTGGCCGAACCGGCTGAAGAGGCGGTTGACGCCTTCAGTGCGGGCGATGGGAACCTCATCCTCGTGGTCGATGACGACGCGATGGTGCGCCGGGCACTCGCGGAGACGCTCGGCGAGCTCGGCTACAACGTGGTGGAGGCACCGGGCGGCGCGACAGCCGTCGAGATTGTGCGCGCACGGCCGGACCGGTTCGCAGCGGTGCTGCTCGACCTGGTGATGCCCGGGATGACCGGCTCGGAGACGTTCCGGGCGCTGACGGCGATCCGCCCGGACCTGCCGGTGATTGTGTGCACCGGCTACGCGGCGGATTCCCACATCGACACGGATGTGAAGCGACGGATCGCGGGGCTCATCCAGAAGCCGTTCACCTCGGACCGCCTGGCGCGGGCGCTGGAGGCTGCGGGCGCACGGCCGACCGCGCGGCGGTAGGGGGGAGTTGGGAGCTGGGAGTTGGGAGTTGGGAGTTGGGAGTTGGGAGTTGGGAGTTGGGAGAGTATAGCTTCTCCCGCTCTCCCGCTCTCCCGTTCTCCCTTTCTCCCGCTCTCCCGGCGCCGCAGGGGCGCCAACCCGGCCCGGAGGGGCGCAAACGAAAAAGGCCCCGCGTGCGCGGGGCCTCCTCCGTTCGTGGTGCCGTTGAGGCGGCGGGTGGCTAGCGGGCCTTGCGGGCGACCGCGAGGCCGCCGATGCCGAAGGCGACGATGCCGAGGCCGGCTAGGGCG
>FWPU01001767.1_pt1 | contig 63076 bp, 55 predicted proteins | sample 2228361 | NCBI WGS metagenome assembly FWPU01 (sample SAMEA103939777, study PRJEB20133) | metagenome
TGCGCCCCGCCGCGCCCCGCCGCGCCCGCCGCGCCCGCCGCGCCCGCCTCACTCATCGCCCGCAATGCGCCGCATTCGGGTCACAATGGCAGCAGCGCCGAGCAATGCCAGCATTGAGCTGCATGCTACCAGCATCAGCCAGAACGCATACCGGCCAAGCAACGCGCCGATCAGCGACTCCGGCGGTGTCGGTGGGTCCGGTGACTGCGCTGAGATCAGCGCTGGCATCGCCGCAATGCGGGCAGGGGTCGGCGATTGCCAGGCTGCCGGAGCGCTGGTGTAGCCGGGCATTGGCTGGCTCAGCAGCAGCGCCGCAAGCCAGATGAGCAGGATGTGCCGCCCGCCTGTTAGAAAACCTGCCCGCCAGCCGCGCCTAAACGTGAGCGCGATGCGTGTAAGCCAACGGATGTCACTGCGTGTCATTGCGTCACTCCCAAGTAGTAAACCGTTTCAACCCGGCAAAAGTTGCGCCCAACGACTGATTCAGGATCGACTGCTGCCTTGTACTCTCAATAGAGTGATCTTCAACCAAATGTGTTGCGCCCAACGACTGATTCAGGATCGACTGCTGCCCTCGGCTTTCCTGCCAGGATACTCGGCGTTTTCTTGTTGACTGCCGAACACCCGGCTCCAGGCAAACGCCAGTTCGCCTCCAACTAACAAAATCTGAAACGAGATGAAAATCCAGAGGAGCAGGGTCATTGCCGCGCCTAACACCCCAAACGATGAGAAGTCGACTCGCGTGAAAATGAATTCGGCCAGCCGTTGTAACAGTGTGAATGCCAGCGCCGCCGCCAGCGCCGCTGGCCAGACGTCGCGCCAGGCGGGCCGCTGACTGGCCAGCATTTTATAGAGCACGGCAAAGCCGGTCGTGAGCAAGGCGATGCCGAACAGAACACGGCTGATTGGGATCAACCAGGTGTTGAACGGTAGCCAGTCGGTATAGGCAAATATCAGTGAGAGAATAAGATTGCCGAACACGGCAATCAGGATCAGGGTAGCTACGGCGAAAATAAGCAGAAATGAGATGAGGCGCATCATGATGATGCTGAGCAGCGTTCGCTTAAGACTCTTTCCTTCGGGCGGCGGTTGTAGTTCCCAAATCTGATCGAAGAATCGCCCAAGCGTGCTGAGCAAGCCGGTTGCGCTCAGCAGTAGTGTGCCGATACCTAGCAACCCTGTGCCTACTCTGGTTTGAGCAAAGGATGTCAGGGTCTGCACAATGAGATCAGCTATCTCTGCCGAACCGGTGAGTTCGAGGATCAGTTCCTGAGTGTCAAGACGTTCTGGATCAACCACGAAGCCAACAATGCTGACGATCAGCAGCAGAGAGGGAAAGATTGAGAAGATAGCGAAGTAGGAGAGCGCCGCAGCCATATCCCCCACCTGGTCGCGCTGGTATTTGGCAATCGTTAACCGGATCAGCCGGATCACGGGCTGGTTGATCATCGCCTCCTCCTCTGAGATACCTTTCCGTTGGATCCTTCCGCCATGTTCCGCTAGCCGCTGCGGCGCAGGGTTGCCACTGGTGATCCAGGAAGACTTAAGGATGAAGTCGAACAGGGATCTGCCCGCGATGGCTCGTTGTCGTATGCGGAACTTTCTCTGGTTGCAAATGGAAAGGATATGCCGTGAAAGTATATTGACGTCGCTGCTACCGCCAAACAACAGGGCGACCACAGCGGGTCGCCCTGACTGAGAACCGTTCAGCAGTGACAGATTCGCGCGCTACTCGGCGACATGGCTGAAGATGTCAGTCTCCGAGATAATCCCAATCGGCTCACCGTGTTCCACCACGGCCAGACGGCGGATGTTGCGCTCGACCATTAGCGCCGCGCATTCGGCAATCGGGGTGTCGGGACTGACACTCAGCAGGGGGCGCGTGGTGAGATCGCCGACGGTCAAACCATCAACCGCCCGGCCATCGCGCACCACTTTCTTCAACACGTCGCGCATGGTCATGATGCCCCACTCGCCGCTGGCATCGGGTTTCACAATCACCGAGTGGATGCCGCGCCCCCGCATATAGATGGCGGTATCGCGCAGCGGCGCTTCGGCGGGCACGGCCACAACGGCGCGGGTCATCACAGTGCCGACACTGCCGTGCGGATAGACCCGGCCATCGGCGCGCCGCAGAATCTCTGGACCGAAGGTCTCGGCTGGATGCGGCACCTCGCCCGCCATGATCTTGTCCATGTTGGCAATAATCAGCGTGGCGAACTCCGATGTCTTCACCTCACGCGCGCCCTCCATCAGGCGGGCAAAGTCGTAAGTGACCGTCTTGTCGGCAATGGTGCGCTCAAGCGCGGCAATAATGAGATCAGCCGCCTCCGTCCATCCCATATAGCGCAGCATCATTTCGCCCGAAAGAATGACCGAGCCGGGATTGACCTTGTCGAGATCGGCATACTTCGGCGCTGTGCCATGGGTGGCCTCGAAGATGGCATGACCGGTGACATAGTTGATATTGCCGCCGGGAGCAATCCCGATACCGCCAACCTGGGCGGCCAGTGCATCCGAGAGATAGTCGCCGTTGAGGTTGGGCGCCACCAGCACATCAAACTCGCTGGGTCGGGTCAGCACTTGCTGAAAGATGATGTCGGCAATCGCATCCTTGACCAGAATCTTGCCGGCAGCCAGCGCCTCTTTCTGCTCGGCATTCGCCGCAGCTTCACCGCGGGCCGCTTTGGTGCGTTCCCACTGCGCCCACGTGTAGACATAATCGCCATACGCGCGTTCGGCGTACTCGTATCCCCAGTCGCGGAAGGCGCCCTCGGTGAACTTCTGGATGTTGCCCTTGTGAACCAGCGTGATGCTCTTGCGCTTGTAATTGATTGCGTACTGGATGGCGGCAGCCATCAGACGCTCGGTGCCAATCCGGCTGATCGGCTTGATGCCGATGCCAACCTCGACCTTCCCCTCTGGCGCTTGCCCGATCAGGCGCAGAAATTCATCTGTCTTCTCGGCGGTGCCGAACCGAATCTTGTCGAAATCCTTGGGAAACTCACGCTGCAAGAACGCGAGGATCCTGGCGGCTTCCTCGCTGCCGCCGCGGTACTCGATCCCGGCGTAAACATCTTCCGTATTTTCACGGAAGATCACCATGTCAACCAGTTCGGGATGCTTGACCGGCGAAGGGACGCCGGCGAAATGGCGCACCGGGCGCTGGCAGACATAGAGGTCGAGATGCTTGCGCAGGGCGACATTCAGCGAGCGAATCCCGCCGCCGACCGGGGTTGTCAGCGGCCCTTTGATGCCCACCAGATACTTCTGGAAGGTTTCGATCGTTTCATCGGGCAGCCAATTGCCGGTTTCGTGAAAAGCCTTCTCGCCGGCCAGAACTTCGAGCCACTCGATTTTGCGCTTGCCGCCGTAGGCCCGCGCTACCGCGGCGTCGAAGACTCGCGCGCTGGCGCGCCAGATGTCGCGACCGGTACCGTCTCCTTCGACAAAGGGAATAATTGGGTGATCGGGGACCTGCAAGCGTCCGTTAACGATCTGAATAGCTTCGCCTGCTGGCGTCGGTTTCATGTCTCCACTCCTTCAAGCCTCACAACAGATTGCGGCCTGTATTATAGCCGACAATCGGTTGCTTGACTACTGGTGCAACCTGCCAGATAATTCCAAGATTGCGTTAACCTTTTGTCCGGTGTATGCACAGAATTGATGGGCGCTGTTAACTGACGAAGCGCGCTGCGTCGATGCACTGACCTTTCAAATCATTTGCGCCCCTTACTTCCATAGTTCGTGCTGATTGACACAACTTTGAAGACAGGTATAATTCCCTTGATACCTCTGCCTGCGCTGGCGGAACCCGCGAATGCACGCTGTGAGGCTGCTTATGCTCGAAGCCTATCTTCCGGTTCTGATTCTGTTTCTGATCGCCGTCTTCATTGCCATCTTCGTGATCACCCTCTCGGCGCTGCTTGGCCCACGCCGGAGCACGCCGCGCAAGCTGGCGCCATACGAGTCGGGCATGGATCCCATCGGTCAGGCGATCCGCCGTATTCCGGTCAAGTTCTATGTCGTGGCGATGCTCTTCATCGTCTTCGACATTGAAGTGGTCTTCTTTTATCCGTTCGCATTGGTGTTTCGCGAGTTGGGGCCGGCTGGCCTGGCAGTGATGGGGGTCTTCTTCCTGGTCTTGCTGGTCGGCTTTGTTTATGAATGGAAGAAAGGAGCGTTGCGATGGGAATAGAAGAAAAGGCCGGCAATCTGGGGATTGTCACCACAACGCTCGAGACGGTTGTCAACTGGGGCCGCACCAATGCGATGTGGCCGTTACTGTTTGGCCTGGCCTGCTGCGCTATTGAAATGATGGGCGCGCAGGCGAGCAATTACGATCTGTCGCGGTTTGGCATGGAGTTGAACCGCGCCTCGCCCCGCCAGGCTGACCTGATGATCGTCGCCGGGCGGGTGTCGCGCAAGATGGCGCCGGTTGTGCGCCGGTTATACGACCAGATGCCGGAGCCGAAGTGGGTGATCGCGATGGGTGACTGCGCGGCCTGTGGCGGAATCTTCAATAACTACGCTATCGTGCAGGGCGTTGATGAAGTGGTGCCGGTGGATGTCTATGTCGCCGGCTGCCCGCCTCGCCCTGAAGCCCTGATCGATGGCATCATGATGCTGCACCAGAAGGTGATGCGCGAGAAGATCAGCGGCAAGAAGGAATCGCCGATCCGGATCAATCAGCCGCTCGTGCAGGTGGAGTAGCTATGGATAATCAGACTGTTCTGGCCGCGTTGCGCGCGCGCGTTGGCAATGAGATCATCGCTGTGACAGAGTTTCGCGGCGATCTGAGCGTTACCCTGACGCCAACCGGCTATCTGGCGGCGGCGCAGGTGCTGCGTGACGATCCAGATCTGGCGTACATGTTTCTGGAAAATCTCTGCGGGGTTGATTACCTCGGACGCAAGCCGCGTTTTGAGGTGGTTGCCCATCTGACCAGTCTCCGCCATCGCCATCGGGTCTGCCTCAAAGTGGGATGTGATGAACCGGAGCCGGTTGTGCCATCGCTTACTCCACTCTTCCCGACGGCCAATTTTCAGGAGCGCGAGACCTTCGATCTGCTCGGTATTCGCTTTGACGGCCATCCATCGCTCACCCGCATTCTGTTGCCCGATGACTGGGAGGGTCACCCGCTGCGCAAGGATCATCCGCTCGGCGATGAAGAGATTGCCTTCTCGTTCAATCAGGAGCGGATCTATGCCCGCAAACCATTCGCGAGGGAGTAGCCTGCTATGACCGAACCGATTATTGTGCCGACCCCGCAGCAGATCATCGAGCCAGCCGTAACAGGACGCACCGAGACAATGGTGCTGAATATGGGGCCGCACCATCCCAGCACCCACGGCGTGCTACGGCTGGTGCTCGAGCTTGATGGCGAAGTCGTGGTGAACGTCGCTCCTGATGTGGGCTACCTCCATACTGGCATCGAGAAGACGATGGAGAGCAAGACCTACCAGAAGGCGGTGGTGTTGACCGACCGCATGGATTATCTGGCCCCGCTCTCCAACAATCTCTGCTACGCGCTGGCCGTTGAAAAGCTGTTGGGCGTCGAGATTCCAGAGCGCGCTCAGATCGCCCGCGTCTTGCTCACCGAGTTGCAGCGCATCTCGTCGCATTTGGTCTGGCTGGGCACGCATGCGCTCGACCTGGCAGCCATGAGCGTCTTCCTCTATGCGTTCCGCGAGCGCGAGCAGATTCTCGATATCTTCGAGCTGGTCTCTGGCGCTCGTATGATGACCAGCTATTTCCGGATCGGCGGCCTCGCCTACGATTTGCCGGCTGATTTTCTGCCGACAGTGGAACAGTTCCTCGCTGTGATGCCGTCGCGGATCGATGAGTACGAGGATCTGCTCACTGCCAACCCGCTCTGGCTCGAGCGCACAGTTGGCGTAGGCGTCATTGATGCCGATGCGGCGATTGCGCTGGGCCTGACCGGCGCCAATCTGCGCGCAACCGGCGTTGCCTACGATGTCCGCAAGGCGATGCCCTACAGTGGCTACGAGACGTACTCGTTCGAGATCCCAATCGGCAAAAACGGCGATATCTATGACCGCTACCGGGTGCGGATAGCCGAGATGCGCCAGAGTGTCAGAATCGTTCAGCAGGCTGCCGAGCGCCTGCGTGAGCTTGGGCCGGGGCCGGTCGTTACCTCTGATCGCAAGGTTGTGCCGCCGCCCAAGCGCGAGATCACCGAGAGTATGGAGTCGCTCATCCACCATTTCAAGTTGTGGACTGAGGGCTTCAGGCCGCCGCGGGGCGATGCCTATGTCAGTATCGAGTCGCCGCGCGGCATTCTGGGCTGTTACGTGGTCAGCGATGGCAGCCCCAAACCCTGGCGAGTACACTTCCGCGCGCCGTCGTTCATCAATTTGCAGAGCCTGGCCCACATGGCGAAGGGTCGCATGGTGGCCGATCTGGTTGCATTGATCGCCAGCCTTGATCCGGTGCTGGGTGAGGTTGATCGGTGAATACGCTGTCACCCTGGGGAGGATACTGTGACCCTGCTCGAAACGCATCAGGCTGAGATTGAGACGATTATCAGCCGCTATGCCAGCAAGCGCAGCGCAGTGTTGCCGCTGCTGTATCTGGCGCAAGACACGTATGGATATTTGACCGATGACGCTATTCGCGAGGTCGCGGCAATTCTAGAGCTGCCGCCAACCGATGTGTATGAGGTGGTTGGCTTTTACACCCTCTTCTACAATCGTCCGGTTGGAACCTGGGTGTTACAGGTCTGCGATGATGTGCCCTGTTGCTACTGTGGCGCGGAAGAGCTGATTGCCGCGCTCAAGCAGACGCTGGGCATCAGCGAGGAAGAGACGACGCCCGATGGCATGTTTACGCTTCAGCGGGTGAAGTGTCTGGCCGCTTGCGACCGGGCGCCGGTCTTGCAGGCTAATCTTGACTATGTGTATGATGTCACGCCCGATCGGGTGACGACCCTGCTCAACGATTTGCGCGCGCGCGCTGCTGAGGCGCGCAAGCGTGGGGTAAGCGGTCGATTCGCCGAGGATTACGAGTTTGACCGTGATGGGCGGCTGGTGCAGATTGAACGCTTTGCGCCGTATCGTCCGCGCGAGTTCACCATCGAACCGCCGCCGGCGTCGGCGACTCTCTCCCCTGCTATTGCTCCTGAAGCCGAAGCCGGCATCGATCGTCCGGAAACCCGCAAAGCCTCGCCGCTGTGATCGTCGCGCCGCGGCTGCTGCTGGGCGGCGCGCTAGAAAGTTGTGACTGATGGGGCTGAGTGAACATATCGTGATGCGGGAACTCGACATTCCCGCGATTGCCGATTTTGAGGTGTATCGCCAGCATGGCGGTTGGGAAGCGTACCGCTACGCGCTGACCGAGAAGAATCCGGCAGATATTGTGCAAATGGTGAAAGAGTCTGGGTTGCGCGGGCGTGGCGGCGCCGGTTTTCCCACCGGCATTAAGTGGGGATTCTTGCCTAAAGGCGTGTATCCGCGTTATCTGCTCTGCAATTGTGATGAGTCAGAACCGGGCACATTCAACAATCATCAGATTATCGACAAAAATCCCCATCAATTGATTGAAGGGGTGGCGTTGTCGGCTTACGCAATTGAGGCCAATATCGCCTATATCTACATGCGCGGCGAATTTGCTGCCGCAGCCCGCACGCTCGAACGGGCGATTGCCCAGGCGTATCAGGCCGGATTTTTAGGCAAGAATATTCTCGGCACCGGCTTTGATCTCGACATCTATGTTCATCGCGGCGCTGGCGCTTATATCTGCGGTGAAGAGACGGCGCTGATGGAGTCGCTTGAAGGCAAGATCGGCCAGCCGCGCCTGAAGCCGCCTTTTCCGGCGGTTGCCGGCCTCTACGGGAAGCCGACAATTATCAATAACGTCGAAACGCTGGCGAACGTGCCGCGGATTGTCGAGAAGGGCGTGGCCTGGTACCGTTCACATGGCACCGAGAAGAGTCCAGGCACGAAGTGCTTTTCGCTTAGCGGTCACGTCAATCGTCCCGGCAACTACGAGCTGCCGTTCGGGGTTCCCCTGCGCGAGCTGATCGAGTCGCCAGAATATGGCGGCGGCATGAAGGGTGGACGCCCGGTGAAGATTATCATTCCCGGCGGCGCTTCGGCGCCATGGCTGACCGCCGATCATCTCGATGTGCCGCTCGATTACGAGAGTGTGGCGGCGGCAGGCTCGATGCTTGGTTCAGGCGCCGTCATTGTCCTGAATGATACCGTCTCTGCGCCCCACGTCGCTTACAAGATGGATGAATTCTTCAAGCACGAGAGCTGTGGCAAGTGTACGCCGTGTCGCGAGGGAACGCACTGGCTGGTGCGCACGCTTCATCGTATGGTGGAAGAAGGTCATGCGACCGCTGCCGACATCGATACGCTCCACAGCATCTATCGCCAGATGGCCGGTAACTGTTTCTGCCTGCTCGGTGAAAGTGCAGTGATGCCGATCAAGAGTGCGTTGCAGCTCTTCCCGCATGAATTTGAGGCGTTGGTGAAAGCATCTGGACGGCGTAACGGTCACCAGATCCCGCTGGCCATCCATCGCTAAACCAGATCGTCGTTGGCGCGTCAGAGCGCTCTGGCGCGCGGCTAGAATAGGGTAACGTGCAATGCCAGATGTGACGCTTACCATTGATGGAGTGCAGGTGACGGTACCCGCCGGCACGAACATCGTTGATGCTGCCCGGCAGGCAGGGATCGCGATCCCAGTCTTTTGTTACCACCCTCGCCTCAAGCCGGTTGGCATGTGTCGGATGTGTCTGGTGCAGGTAGGGACGCCCAAAGTCGATCCGGCCACTCGTCAGCCCGTGCTCGATGCTCAGGGGCAGCCGGTGATCGCGATGATGCCGAAGTTGCAGACGGCCTGCACCACGCCGGTGAGTCAGGGCATGGTGGTACAGACCACAACCGATGAGGTGAAGTTTGCTCAGCGTGGCGTGCTGGAGTTCTTGCTGACCTCGCATCCGCTTGATTGTCCGGTCTGCGATAAAGGCGGCGAGTGTCCGTTGCAGAACCTGACGATGGGCTGGGGGCCGGCGGTCTCGCGCTTCGACTACAACGATAAAGTCCACTTTGAGAAGCCGGTGAAGTTGGGCGATCTGATCTATCTCGATCGCGAACGCTGCATTCTCTGTGGTCGCTGTGTCCGGTTCCAGGACGAAATTGCCGATGATCCGGTGCTCGGCTTCGACAATCGGGGCCGCAACTGGATGATCATCTCGAAGTCAGATCCGCCCTTCAATAGCAAGTTTTCCGGCAATACTACCGATATTTGTCCGGTGGGCGCGCTTACCAGCAGCGATTTCCGTTTCAAGGCGCGGGTGTGGGAATTGGAGAGCAAACCGGTCGTGTGTACGCTGTGTCCGGTTGGTTGCAATCTGACCCTCGATATGCGCCACGATCGGCTGATGCGGGTGATGCCGCGCGAGAATGCGGCAGTGAACGATATCTGGATCTGCGACAAGGGGCGCTACGGTCATCGCTTTATCGAGACCGACCGCCTGACGACGCCGCTGGTGCGGCGCAATGGCCAACTGACGCCGGTTAGTTGGGATGAAGCGCTTGAGTTTGTCGCCGATCAATTGACGATTATCCGCGCCCGCCATGGCGCGAGCGCGCTGGCCGGTTTGGTGGGACCGCAGCTCAGCAACGAAGATATCTACCTCTTCCAGAAGCTGCTGCGTGAGCTGGGCAGCGAAAATATCGATACCGGCATTGGCGGCCCGGCGGCATTGCCGCCTGATGAGATTGGCGGTTTGCTGGCGCCCGGTCCCGATACTGATCTGAGTAAGCTGGGTGCGGGCACAATCGCGCTGGTGGTCGGCGCCGATCCGGAAGAGGAAGCGCCTCTTTATATGCTGCGGTTGCGCGGCATTGCCCAGCGTGGTGGGCAGGTGATTGTAGCCGGATTGCGGCCAACCAAACTTGAACGCTCGGCGACGCGCGTGGTGCGCTACCGCCCGGAAGGGGAGCTGGCCTTTGCGCGTGGGCTGGTCAAGGCGGCGCTGGCTGAGGTGAAGAGTCTGGCGGCAGTCGAGCGTTTGCCGGGCTGGACGGCGTTCCGCGCTGAACTTGATCGCTACAGGCTTGCCGAGCTGGCTGCTGCCTGCGATCTGCGTGAAACTGATCTGACAGCTATTGCCCATTCGTTCCTTACGGCTGAGCACGCGCTGATCGTCTATGGCTGGGAAGCGCGCAGTGCCGGACCAGCGTTGGCAGAAGCGCTGGCCGTTTTGAGCCTGTTGCGCGGCAAGGCTGGGCAGGCCAATGACGGCGTCATTGCCCTGCTCAAGGGCGGCAATAGCCGGGGCGCCATCGAGATGGGGGCGCGGCCTGATGCCGGGCCGGGCTATACGCCGCGCAAACAGCGTGGTCTCGATGCCAACGGCATCTGGGCGGCGGCGCAGGCCGGGAAGGTGCGCGCGATCTGGCTGGCCGGGGTCGATCCGGCGGCCAACCTGCCGGCAGCGCGCGCTGCGCTAGAGGCGGCTGAGTTTGTGGTCGTGCAAGACCTGTTCCTCACCGCCAGCGCTGAGCTGGCCGACGTGGTGCTGCCTGCCGCCAGTGTGGCCGAACGAGAAGGCTCCTACACCAACGCCGAGCGGCGGGTGCAGCGCTCACGGCAGGCGCGCGCGCCGGTGGGTGAAGCGCGCCCTGACTGGCAGATTGTCGCTGCCGTCGCGCGCGCGCTGGCGATGGTGCCGATTGGAGGCGGACGAAACGGGCAGATGCCGGTCGATGGCGATGCCTGGGAGTATCTGCTGGCAGCGGATGTTGCGGCAGAGATTGCGGCGCAGGTGCCTGGCTATCGCGGAATGACCTATGCGGCGCTGGCGGCAACCGGCAGCAGTGGCCCATGGGGGCGCCAGTTCGACGATGCTATCTACTACGATGGCACCAGCTATGCCAATACTGAAGGTGTTGGCCTGGTTTTGCCATCACTGGCGGCCAAAGGAACGCCTTCGCTCACGCTCACCGGCGCGGTCACGCCGGTTGATGCCGATCGACCTCTGCTCTTGCTCGAACAGGTATTGGCCTACGACGGCGATCGTCATTTGCGCGGCTCGAAGCTACAGAGCCTCATTCCGTCGGCGTATGTTGCCATCAGCGCTGTCGATGCGGCCAGGCTGAATATCCACAGCGGTGACCGGGTGCGGATCAGCTCTGCCAGCAGTGAGCTGGTGTTACCGGCGCGGGTGCTGGCCGATCTGCCACGGGGTATCATTTTGCTTCCCGCCGGTTTGCCGGATGTGGCAGCCGCAGCAGTCGAGAGCGGGCCACGCGCGCGCGTGAGTCTGGCGAAGGTTGTGATGGGCTAAGAGACAGCGGGTCAGGCGCGAACGTCTGCAGGGAGCAGCTATGGATTGGCTTACCATTCTGATCATCGTGATCCAGTGCTTCGTGATCACGTTAGCCGTAACGACGGCCTTTGCCTACCTGACGCTCTTCGAGCGCCGGATCCTGGCGCGATTGCAAAACCGGGTGGGGCCGAATCGGGCCGGGCCGGCGGGATTTCTGCAACCGGCGGCTGATGCGGTTAAACTCTTCTTCAAAGAAGATATTGTGCCGGCAATGGCCGACAAACCGGTCTATCTGCTGGCGCCGGCAATGGCCGTTATTCCCGCTCTGATCATCTGGGCCGTGATCCCCTTTGGCTGTCTGAACCTCAATTGGGACTATCAGGCATGCTACGATCCGGAACGGACCAATCTGTGGAACATTCTCCAGATCACCGATTTGAATGTCGGGGTGCTGTACGTGCTGGCGGTGACCAGCATCGGCGTTTACGGCATCACGCTGGCAGGCTGGGCATCGAATAACAAATACTCGATGCTGGGCGGGATTCGCTCATCGGCGCAGCTTATCTCGTATGAACTGGCGCTCGGCTGTGCGGTGCTGAGTGTGGTGATGACGTATGGCACTTTCTCGACCCATCAGATCGTTGTGCAGCAGGAAGGATGGTTGTGGGGGATTATCCCGCAACTGCTCGGTTTTGCTCTCTATATGGTTGCGGCGACGGCAGAGGTGGTGCGCGCGCCGTTCGATCTGGTTGAGGCCGAACAGGAGTTGACCGGCGGCTACAACACCGAATATGGCTCGATGAAGTTTGCCCTCTTCTTCATGGCTGAATACATCAAGCTGATCGCCGTTTCGGCGCTGGCCGTCACCTTCTTCTTTGGCGGCTGGCGGTTCCCCGGCCTCGACATCCTCGGTCGCGAAGTGACTGCGCTGGCCGGGCCGGTAGCCGGGAGCATCGTTTTCGGGATTGTATCGCTCGGCGCATTCTTGCTCAAAGTCGTCATCTTTCTCTTCATCTCGGTCTGGGTGCGGGCCTCATGGCCGCGCCTGCGCTACGACCGGCTGATGGATCTGGGCTGGAAGTGGTTGTTACCGGTCGGTCTGCTCAATATTGCCTACACAGCGACTGTGATCGTTTTGATCCCGGATCGAACAGTGCATTCGTGGGTGTTGTTCGGTCTCGGCGCGCTGACAATCGCGATCGCGCTGAGCTTCAATCGGACGCCGAAGCCGGTCGATAATGTCACGCTGGTGAATGATGTGCAATTGCCGCAAGGCAGGTAACGACATCCGGCGGCGCAGATCGCCGGCTGAAAGGAAGTGCGCATGCTCAAGGAACTGGTCAAAGGTTTAGGAACCACGCTGCGCTATATGTTCAAGCCGCCGGTGACGGTGCAATATCCCGAAGTGAAGCGACCGGTGCGCGAACGCTTCCGGGGGCGGCACGAACTCAAGCGGTTTGCCAACGGTCAGGAGCGTTGTATTGGCTGCGCGCTCTGCGCGGCGGCATGTCCGGCTGATGCGATTCTGGTGGTGCCCGCCGAGAATGATCCGGCTAATCCCCGCTCGCCCGGCGAGCGGTATGCCGCTGTATACGTGCTCACTATGCTGCGCTGCATCTTCTGCGGGTACTGCGAAGATGCCTGCCCAACCAACGCGATCGTGCTCGAACACCAATATGAATTGAGCTTCTACGACCGCCGCGCAGCCATCTACACCAAAGAGATGCTGCTGGTTCCGCCGGATAAAGGGCACGGCGAACCGCCGCCGATTTTGCAGCAACTGAATCGGCAGCCCAGCCCGCCGGCGAAGATCGATCTGTAGGTGAGCATCAGCCGGCAGATCAGCGCCACGATGCCCGGCGCAGTGAATAATGCGGAGCAATATGGTATGGAATTGATCGTATTTTTGGTGACGGCGGTTATTGCCATCATTGGCGCAGTGGCAATGCTGGTAACGCGCAATGCCGTGCATAGCGCGTTGTTTCTGTTGCTCAATTTTGCCGCCATTGCAGTGCTGTTTCTGCTCTTGCATGCGCCGTTTCTCTTCACCATTCAGCTCACGGTGTATGCTGGCGCGATCATGGTGCTCTTCCTGTTCGTGGTGATGTTGCTCGGCGCTGAGAAGGTGGAGGACGCTCCCGATCGCATTGCGTGGCAACAACCGCTGGCCTTGCTGCTCGGTCTGGCGCTGCTGATCATTTCGGTGGTGGTTGGACTGGGTGGCGCAACCACACCGCCGCCTGATGGTGAGGCGCTGGCGCAGTTCAGCGATCCGCGCTCGCTGGGCGCGTTGCTGTTTACCGATTACCTGCTGCCGTTTGAAGTGACCGGTTTCATTCTCTTAATCGCGGTCGTTGGGGTGGTCGCGTTGAATCAGCGCGGGAGGAAAGTCTGATGGTGCCCACCTCATACTATGTGTTGCTCAGCGCCATCCTGTTCACGATTGGGGTGCTCGGCGTGTTGTTGCGCCGGAACGCGATAGTCGTCTTTATGTCGGTGGAGCTGATGCTGAATGCGGCCAATCTGGCGCTGGTGGCCTTTGCCCGCGAACGGTTGGGGGTCGAAGCGCAGGTGATCGTCTTTTTCGTCATCACGGTCGCTGCCGCTGAGGTTGCCGTCGGTCTGGCGCTGCTGGTCTCGATCTTCCGCACGAAACGCACGGCGGACGTGGACGAAGTCAGTACATTGAAGGGCTAGCCAACCATGGAACTGTTGATCTGGCTCATCCCGCTGCTGCCTTTTGTTGGGTTTTTGCTGAATGTGTTTGTCATCCGGCGCGAGCGTCAGGCTGGCCTGGTTGCCAGCGGTCTGGTGCTGGGGTCATTTGTCGTCACCCTGATCGCGGTGGCGATGCTGGCAGGGCTGCCGCCAGAAGAGCGGCGGGTAGTGAGTGTGGCCTGGGAGTGGATTAACACCGGCAGTTTTCAGGTGCCATTTGCGATCATGTTTGATCCGCTGACCGCCGTGATGGCGCTGCTGATCACCGGTGTCGGCGGTCTCATCCACATCTACTCGATCGGCTACATGCACGGCGATCCGCGGGTGGTGCGCTATTTCGCCTACCTGAATCTGTTCGTCACCATGATGCTCTTCCTGGTGATGGCGAACAACCTGCTGTTGCTCTTCCTGGGATGGGAAGGCGTCGGCTTGTGTTCATTCCTGCTGATCGGGTTCTGGTTCGAGCGCAAAACTGCCAGTGAAGCCGCTGTGAAGGCGTTTGTGGTTAATCGTATTGGTGATGCAGCCTTCATTCTGGCGATGCTGGCGATCTTTACCTATTTCGGCACCCTCAACTTCTACAGCGATGGCACGAGCGGCACGCTCGGTTTTCTCGAACGGATCAGTGATATTGTCGGGGTACGAATTGGCCCCGACTGGCAGCCGATCTTTGTGAGCACCGCGATCTCATTTTTGCTGTTGATCGGCGCCACCGGCAAGAGCGCGCAATTTCCGCTCTTCGTCTGGCTTCCCGATGCCATGGCTGGCCCGACTCCGGTGTCGGCGCTGATTCACGCGGCCACCATGGTGACCGGCGGGGTCTACCTGATGGCGCGCACTGAACCGCTCTTTGTGGCGTCGTTCACGACGCAGGGCTGGGTAGCCTGGATCGGCGCGTTGACAGCGCTGATCGCCGGGACTGCCGCGATGGCGCAGTGGGACATCAAGCGGGTGCTGGCGTACAGTACCGTCTCGCAGTTGGGCTTTATGGTGGCGGCGTGTGGCATGGGCGCTTATGTTGCGGCCATCTTTCATCTGCTGACGCACGGTATCTTCAAAGCGCTGCTCTTCCTCGCTGCCGGATCGGTGATCCATGGCACGCATGACACGCAGGATATGCGGCGGATGGGCGGCTTGAAAGACGCCATGCCAACCACGTTTCGCGCCTATCTGATCGGAGCGCTGGCGCTGGCCGGAATCTTCCCGTTGGCCGGCTTCTGGAGCAAAGACGAGATACTCGCCCATGCCGTCAGTCACGGCCATACCCCAATCTTCGTTATTCTCTTCTTCACCTCGCTGATCACCGCCTTCTACATGGGGCGACAAATTGCGCTGGTCTTCTTTGGACAGCAGCGCGATCCATCGTACCATCCACATGAAAGTCCGCCGGTGATGACCGTCCCGCTGGTGCTGTTGGCCGTCGGAGCAGTGCTTGGCGGCGCAATCAACCTGCCGGTCTTGCACTGGCTGACCGACTGGCTTGAGCCGGTCTTGCACGAGAAGGCGGGCGAATTCAATCTCTGGGTAGCGCTGATTGCAACGGCAGGCGCGGTTGGCATGGGCTATCTGGGCTGGTGGGTCTACACGACCAACGCGGCTCGGATCCAGATCGGGGGCAAGGATCCGGCGTACCGCTACAGCGGTGACATCTGGGAAGGCATGGAGGAGGCATGGTACTTTGATCGCCTCTACCAGCGCACCGTCGTTGCCGGGTTTGAACGGCTGGCCGATTTCCTCGCCCGCGTCTTTGATCCGCAAGGCGTTGACGGGTTGGTGATGGGGATCGGGCGCTTCTTCGGTGGTCTGGCCAACGGTGTGCGCGCGCTGCAAACCGGTTACGTGCGCACGTATGCGCTGGTCTTCACGGTTGGCGTTTTGCTCGTGCTGGGTTTTATGCTCTGGATCGCCCGTTAGACACGCGCAGCGCGGCCATTGGCGACTCGACGGCAATCGGTGGCCGCGCAGCGATGGCGCTGTCTGAGCAGGGATGGCTGGAGCAGCGGCGGTAACGTTCACCGGTGCGCTGCTCCACAGAGGGAGGGTTATGAATCAGCTAGGCTTTCCGCTCCTCTCGCTCATCCTCTGGCTACCTACAGCCGGAGCGCTGGCGCTACTTTTCGTTCCCCGCACCAACGCCGAGCTGGCGCGCCGGGTTTCATTCGTGACAATGCTGATCACCTTCGCGCTCTCGCTGGCGCTGCCGCTGCGGTTCGAGACGGAACCGGCGCAGATAATGGTGGTCGGCGCGCCGCCGGTGATGCAGTTTGTTGAAGATTTGCCGTGGCTGCCGATCATCGGCGCAACGTACAGTTTGGGGGTCGATGGCATCAGTCTCTGGCTGGTGATGCTCACCACCTTTCTCGGCCCGATTGTGGTGCTCTCAACCTGGGACTCGGTGCATAAAGATGTGCGTAACTTCCAGATTCTGCTGCTGGTGTTGCAGACAGCGATGATCGGCGTCTTCATCGCGCAGGATCTGTTGCTGTTCTACATCTTCTGGGAGTTTACGCTTATTCCGATGACCTTTCTGATCGGGATTTGGGGCAGCCAGAACCGGGTGTTCGCCGCGCGCAAGTTCTTTCTCTACACCTTTGCCGGCTCGGTGTTGATGTTGCTGGCGCTGATTGCGTTGCACATTTTGCATCTCAACACGATCAGGGTCATTGAACCCGATTTTCGCGGCACCTTCCATTTTGGTCGGTTCGTCAGCGATCTGCGCGCAGGTCGCCTGGAGCTGGATACGGTTACCGAGCGGCTCTTGTTTGGCGCCTTTTTCCTGGCGTTTGCGGTTAAAGTGCCGCTCTGGCCGTTCCATACCTGGTTGCCGGATGCGCACGTCGAAGCGCCAACTGCGGGGTCGGTGGTGCTGGCGGGAGTGCTGCTGAAACTGGGCGGCTATGGCATCATTCGTTACAACCTGACCCTCTTCCCGGCGGCATCGCAGTGGGCGGCGCCGGCCCTGGCCATTCTGGCGGTGATTGGCATCATCTACGGCGCTGCGGTGGCGTTTGCGCAGTCGGATATGAAGAAGCTGGTAGCCTATTCGTCGGTCAGCCACATGGGTTTTGTGGTGCTGGGCATCTTTGCGCTCAACGCCGAAGGCATCAGCGGCGCGGTGTTGCAGATGGTCAACCACGGCCTGAGCACCAGTGCGCTCTTCCTGATGGTGGGAGTGCTCTACGAGCGGCGTCATACGCGCGAACTGGCGGCGTATGGCGGGTTGTGGAAGGTTATGCCGGTCTTTGCCGCGTTCAGTCTGCTCGTAGCCCTCTCATCAGCGGGTTTGCCGGGCTTGAACGGGTTTGTCGGCGAATTTACGATAATTACCGGCGCATTCCGCTCGCCGCTGTTGGGATGGATCTATGTCGCCTTTGCGGTTGGCGGCGTAGTGCTGGCTGCCGCCTATCTGCTCAAACTGTTCCGCGCGGTCTTCATGGGCGAGGTCGCCCAACCGGCCAATGCCAGTCTGCCCGATCTCAACCGGCGTGAGCTGGCTGCATTTGCCTTGCTAAGTGTTCCGATTGTTGCCATCGGCCTGTATCCGGCCTTCTTCTTTGCCGGGATGCAACACAGTGTGGCGGCGCTGGTGGCGGAATTTGCCTTGCTGGTCGCTGGTCGCTGATCGCTGCCGGGCAGTGGTCTGGCGAGGAGGATAGAAGAGGTATGAATTCGTTGACGATCCCGCCGGTGGATCTGACGTTGATGGCACCCCTGCTGGTTGTGGTGACGTGGGCGACCATTCTCTTGCTGGTAGATGTGTTTTTCATTCCGGCTGGGCGCAAAAAACTGACCGGGTACCTGGCCATCGCCGGGCTGGTTGTGGCGGCCATCGTCGGTCTGCCGCTGTGGGGTGTAAGTGGCACAACGTTTGGCGGCATGCTGCGGCTCGATCCGTTTGCGCTGACGCTGACCTGGATCTTTTTGCTGGTAGGCGCGCTCAGCATCACGATGTCACTCGACTATCTCCCGCGGCAGGGGATCGAGCAGGGTGAATACTATCCGCTGATCATGTTTGCGGTTGGCGGGATGATCCTGCTGGCGCAAGGCACCGATCTGATCGTGCTCTTCCTCGGTATCGAGACGCTCTCGATCACGCTCTACATCCTGACCGGCTTTGCCTATCCACGCCTGACCTCAGAAGAGGCGGCGATGAAGTACCTGGTGCTGGGCGCGTTCGCGGCAGGTTTCTTCGTTTACGGCATCGCGCTGATCTTCGGCGCGACCGGCTCGACCCGGTTGGGCGAGATCGGGGCTTATGCTGCGGCGCGCGGGCTGGGCGATCTGAATCTGACCCTATTGCTGGGCGGCGCAGCGATGGTCTTGATCGCCTTCTCGTTCAAGGTTGCGCTGGCGCCGTTTCACATGTGGACGCCCGATGTTTACGAGGGTTCTCCCACTCCGGTGGCGGCTTTTATGAGTGTCGGCACGAAGGGTGGCGCGCTGGCAGCGCTGGTGCGTATCCTCTTTGAGGGCTTACCGTCGCTGGCCGAGTACTGGCTGCCGGTGCTGGCGGGCTTAACGGCGCTGACCATGGTAGTCGGGAATCTGGGCGCTGTCGCGCAGACGAATGTCAAGCGCATGCTGGCCTACTCGAGCATCGGTCATGCCGGGTACGTGATGCTCGGTGTGATGGTTGCCGGTGAACAGCGCGGGCCAGAGGCGTTTATCTTTTATATGCTGGTCTACGCGCTGAGCAACTTGGGCGCATTCGCTGTGCTGATTGCGCTCGAGCACGAGGGTGAAGAGGCATGGCGGCTGGAGGATTTTGCCGGTTTGTACCAGCGACAGCCGCTCTTATCGGTGGCAATGGCTATCTTTATGTTTTCGCTGGCTGGCGTGCCGCCAACCGCCGGGTTTATGGCGAAGTTCTACGCGCTCACTGCGGCCTGGGAAGGCGGGCTAGCGTGGCTGGCGCTGGTCGGCGTCTTAACGAGCGCGATTGCGGCCTTCTTCTATCTGCGAGTCATCATCCGCATGTTTATGACCGAGCCTGAGGGCGAGCCAGCGCCTGCGCTCAACCGCGGCCTGACCATCGACATTGTCCTCGCTGCGATCGGCACGATTGCTATCGGCCTGATCCCGGCGCCGGTCTTTGCGCTGGTCGAACGGTCGCTGGTTGCAATTGGATCGTGAAAACAGCGGAGCCGCGTTCATCAGAACGCGGCTCCTGAACTGCTCTTCAGTTTTGGCTCAAGAGGAAATTGATCGTATCAGCGAGGACGGCTGCTTCGACCGGTTCGGAAACAATCGCGATTGTCCAATCACTGGCGTAGGGCACCGATTGCAGCTCATTCATCGGCAGTGCGCTGACGATCACGATCGGGATGCTGGCAGTCGCTTCATTGGCGCGGAGCTGTTCGATCAACTGCTCTTCGGGTGAGGCGAGCGCCGGCATGGCGATGACAAACAAAGCCGGAAGCGGGTTAGGCACCACAGGTTCGGTGTACGTTGTCACTCGAACATCTTGCCCGGCGAGCAACCCGGCCAGTCGGCTGGTTGTAGCGTGATCAGATGAAACAACTGCGACCTCTACCATGCGCTCCTCCGCGTCTCCCTGCCCTGTCCTGCCCATTGTAGCATACCGTCGCCCGTTTCGCTACTCATCACTGCTACCGGGCACCACTGCGTTAAAGCCGCCATCCACATAGTGAATTTCGCCGGTCACGCCAGCCGACAGTGGCGAACAGAGATAGAGCGCAGCGTTGCCCACATCTTCGATAGTGACATTGCGGCGCAGTGGAGCGTAATCGGCAAAATGTTTGTGCAGACTGCGGAAGTTGGCGATGCCACTGGCGGCGAGGGTGCGGATCGGGCCGGCGCTGATCGCATTTACCCGAATCCCACGCGGGCCTAATCCGGCGGCCAGATAGCGCACGCTGGCTTCGAGCGCCGCTTTGGCTACTCCCATGACATTGTAGCTGCCGATCACCTGGCGCGAACCGTGGTAGGTCAGGGTCAGAATGCTTGCGTCAGGAGCGAGGATCGGTTCGGCGGCTTTGACCAGTGCGATGAGCGAATAGGCGCTGATCTCTAGCGCAATGCGGAATCCCTCACGAGTAGTGTTGAGAATGGTGCCGCTGAGTTCCTCTTTGTTGGCAAACGCAATCGCATGCACGAGAAAATCGATCTGGCCAAACGTCTCGCGCGCGCGTTCCATCAGCGCGGCAATATCCTCATCTCTGGCGACATCGCACGGCTCGATCAAGGGCGCGTTCAAACTGGCGGCCAGTGGCCGCACCCGGCGCTCCAGCGCTTCCCCCAGATAGGTGAAACCGATCGTTGCCCCTTCGCGATGCAGGGCTTGGGCGATGCCCCATGCGATTGAACGATCGTTGGCAACGCCAAGTATCAGGCCCTTTTTTCCTTCCATCAGGCCCATAACATTCTTCCTCCGTGTAGCACACAAGGCAGCGTGACGAGATGGGGCACGCTAGCGCGCTATCTTACCATACTTTTGCCGACGGGTGGTATGATGACGAACTGTTGCGATGTGCCGTGAGCGGCGCATCCGCCATCCTGCTGCGCTCAATCGTATGTTGTCTGGTGACAGGCGCTGCGACGGTTCATTCTGTTCATAGGTGCGGGGGCAAGCTGCCCGCGCGCGGTTGTTGTTGCGACACCGTCCATCCAACGACGTTGTCTGTCGTATCTGAACGCTGATCAGGCAATTGATGGCCATCCTGGTTGCGCGAAACGATCGCGCGTGTGGTAGGATGACAGGCAACGGCGCACAACGTCTATGGCGCCTCGATCTGTTGGAGAGGAGTTTTTTTGTGAGAGTAACAGGGTTTTTGCGGCGCGCAGGATGGGTGATTGGGATCGGATTACTGACGCTGGCGGCATGTGGCGCGCCTTCTGGCCCCACCGCAGCCCCAACAACCGCGCCAACAGCAGCGCCGACGGCGGTCAGCGCATCGGTGCCGACTACGACGGCAGATCAGGCTGATGTTATTGCGCGCGTCGGCAATGGCGTCATCTCGCGGCGCGATTTTGATCGATTTTATCTGCCGGGGGCAGATGTTGAGACATTGCTCAATCAGATGATCGATGTCGAGCTGGTTGTGCAGGCGGCGCTGGAAGAGGGCGCCACCGTTGATGAAGCGCAAATTGAAGCGCAGGTCGAACAGTTGCGGCTCGCCCAGGCCGGCGGCGACCAGGAACAGTTTCTGGCCTTTTTGCAGGCCAACAATATCGCTGATGAAGACGAGCTGCGCCGATTGTTGCGTCGCGATACTCTGATCGAGCAGATGTTGCTGAAGCATACCGTTGCCGAACAGGTGCGCGCGCGTCACATTCTGGTGGCGGCGACGCCAGAAGAGGCGGAAAGTCGTAAAGCAACGGCAGAGGCGATATTGGCCGAACTTCAGGCTGGCGCAGATTTCGCCACGCTGGCCCGCGAGCGCTCAGACGATCCGGGTTCGGCTGCGCAAGGCGGTGATCTGGGTTGGGCGCCGCGCGGCGTGTATGTCGAGCCGTTCGAGACGGCTATCTTCAGTATGGAGGCAGGTGAAGTGCGGCTGGTGCAAACCGATTTCGGCTGGCATATCATCGAAGTCACCGGCGGCCCGGAAGTGCGTTCATTCGATGAGCGGGCATTGCTCGATACACCAGCCGGCCAAGAAGCGTTCAGCGCAACGTTCCTGCCCTGGGTGGCCGAGCTGCGCAGCGCTGCTCAGGCGGCGGGCAAGATCGAGATTCTGGTTGATTTAACGACCCTCGCTCAACCGTAGCAAGTTCCGACGAGCAGACAGATGACGCGCCATGGCATGAGGAACTTATCACGCGCTGCGTTCATCATCATGAGTGAGAGTGATCGTTTGTCGAAAAGGGGCGTGATCAAGATGCTGTACCGTCTCTGTCTGCTCTGCCTGATCATCCTGAGCGGATGCTCGGCAGCAAGTGTGCCGACCACTGCTGAACCTGCTGCTACGCCGTCGCCGCCGGCAGCAACAACGCCGGTCGTGGTATCGCCGACGCTGGCATTGCCGACGCCGGTGCCGACGTTGTCGCCAACGGCCACTGCGCCAGCGCCGACGTTGCCGCCAACGGCCACTGCGCCAGCGCCGACCGCAGCGCCGGTGACGGTGATCGTATCGGCTTACCCTGAAGAGATTCTCTTCTTGCGAAATCAGGTGTTGATCGCAATCGATCCGGCGACCGGGCGCGAACGAACCCTCGCGGAAGCGGTGCGCGATGTGGCGCTGGATCCGTCGGGGCGCTGGATCGCCGCAGCCGGTGATCAGGAGTTGTTGATGATCGATCGCCGTGATGGCAGCAGCCGTTCGCTCATTCGGGGCCGCGCTGTGCACGGTCTGAGCTGGGCTGCGGACGGGCAGGCGCTGGCCTTTGCCAGCGCTGCCGAACCGCCCCGTCTGCCCTTCGATTGGGAACGGTGGAGTCGCTGGTGCGCAGCAGCCACGGTTGCAATCCTTGATCTGCCGACCAACACCGAGCGCACAATCGGCGTCGGGTGTGATCCGGTTTTTGCGTCAGACGCCCGGCGGCTGGCGTATGTGACGCCGCCGACCAGTCAACCTGATTTCCTGCCCTTCCCCGGTCAGAGCAATGCGATTCGGCTGGTCAATCGGGCAGGCGCCAATGCCTGGAACTTTGCGATTGCTGATGGTTCAGTCGAACAGGGCTATCTGGTCTATGCGCCGTCGTGGTCGCCAGATGCGCAAGAGGTGGCATATCAGCGTTTTCTGGGCTATCAGGCGCTGGTCGATATTAACCTGACGATGATTGCCGAGAGCAGCACAGGCGGTGGCGTGCCGGTTGTGGCCGGCGCGGGCTGGCATCGGCCCGCCGTGTTCGCGCCTGACGGTCAGACCCTGGCGACGATTGAACATAACTTTAGCGATGCGCGCGGGATGACGGGGTATGACATCTGGCAGTTGGCGCTGATTGATTTGCGCGGTGAACGACGCGAAGCGCTGCCGAGCGGCGACATCAGTCTGCGCGGCCAGATTGTTGCCCGCATACCGCGCATCACTGCCGTAGCCTGGTCGCCCGATGGCAATCGGCTGGCTGCCCTTACGCCAGCCGGCTGGGATCCAGCCACTAATCGAAATGAGCCACGGTACGAGCAAGAAGATGCGGGCGAGATCTGGCAATTGTCACCGCAAGGGCAACCCGAACGGCGGCTGGCCAGCGAGGTTGATTTTGCCAGTCCGCTGATCTGGGCGCCGGCTGGGCTGGTCGTCGCGCAGGCTGGCGCAGCACGGATCGCGTTTCCTGATGGGTGGGAGCTTCTCCCGACCTCTTCAGCAGGAGAGCTGATCGCAGCAGCCGGCGGACGAGCGGTTGGATACTGGCCGGTGACAGATCCCGCCCTGCTGAGCGCAACAGCCTGGTCGCAGGTCGTGGCCGATCAGATCACCGTTGAGCAGACCGATCAGCCCTATCAGTTGCCCGATCGCAGCCAGCTCATTGGCTTTAGTGGGCGTAGCGCCGATGGGAGCGCAATCAGCGGCGTGGCCCGCCTCGTAGCCGAGCCGGCAAGCATTGTTGTCAGTTATGCGCCGCGCGCTGAATGGTCGCGGTTGCGGGCGATCGGCATTGCGCTGGCGACGGCGCCGTGAAGCAGACATTCTGAGCGCCAGAGGAGCGCCGCGCTGATCACCTGCCGGCTGACGGGTGTGGGATGGATCTCGCGCTGGATCAGCGCGATCCGCTCGGGTATCTCGGCGCCGAGACGTCGCTTGCGCCCTGACAGTCGTCACGTGTTATAATTTCGAGAAATGGACGCATACCTACAGTAGAGTGAGGCGACAAATGCAGAACCTGTGGCACGATCTGGAACCCGGTCCAGACGTTCCGAATGTCATTCACGTCGTGGTTGAAATTCCCAAGGGGTCGCGCAACAAATACGAATTTGACAAGCGGATCGGCGCATTCCGGCTGGATCGCGTGCTGTATTCCGCCGTGCAATATCCTGGCGATTACGGGTTTATGCCGCAAACGTATTACGACGATGGCGACCCGCTCGATGTGCTGGTTATGACAAACCTGCCCACCTTTCCCGGCTGCATCGTTGAGGCGCGTCCGCTGGGGCTGTTCCGCATGCTCGACAAAGGCGAGCCAGATGACAAGGTGCTGGCGGTCTTGCAGTATGATCCCTTCTTCGCCGACTATCACAACTACACCGCACTGCCCGCGCACTACCTGCGCGAGGTGGAGCACTTCTTCACCGTGTACAAAGACCTTGAGGGATCGCGGGTCGAGCCAGTCGGCTGGGAATCGGCGGATGTTGCTCGCGAGCGGATTCAGTATTCGATCGATCGCTACTGGGATATGCGGGCTGGCCGCATGCTCAAACGCGCCTGACAGCACATTCATGTCTTCACGCCGTCCAATGTCTTATCGTACCGCCTACTCGGCTGGCGGAGTCATTTACCGAACGGTCGCTGCGCAGATTGAAGTGGCGTTGATCGCCACCGATCGCGGCGAGCGTTGGGGCTTGCCGAAAGGGCACGTCAATCGTGGCGAGACGGCAGAGGCTGCGGCGGTGCGAGAGGTAGCTGAAGAGACCGGTCTTGAGGGCACAATCGAGCAGCACCTGGCGACCATCGAATACTGGTTTCGGTCTAATTCCGGGCGTGTTCACAAATATGTCGATCTTTTTTTACTGCGGTATCAGCGGGGCGAATTGCGGCCACAGCTCGGCGAAGTCGATGATGCGCGCTGGGTTCCGCTGCACGAAGCGATCAATCTGGTCTCGTTCGAGCGTGAACGCGATGTGTTGCGACTGGCAGCGAAGGTGCTGTCATCGGCAAACCGAGAGTCAACGCGATGAACTACACGATTGAAGTGTTGGTTGATGAGGGCATTGCGGCAGATGCCGCGCTGGTGGCACAGGCAGCGCAGGCTGCGTTGCAGGTGGAACAAGCGCCGGCTGGGTGCGAGATTGGCATCCGCATCTGCGACGATGCTGAGCTGCACCGTCTCAATCGCGAGTTTCGCGGCGTCGATGCGCCGACCGATGTGCTCTCATTTGCTGATGATGGCGCCGACCAGCGTTTTGTGCATGCCCCTGAACAACCGCGCTACCTTGGCGACATTGCCATCTCATTCCCGCGGGTGCTGGCCCAGGCTGCCGAATATGGTCATAGTCTGGCGCGAGAACTGGCCTACCTGACCGTGCATGGGGTGCTGCATCTGCTCGGCTACGATCACGAACGCGGCCCAGAAGAGGCAGCGCTCATGCGCGAGCGGGAAGAGGCGATCATGGCCGTGCTCGGTTTGCCGCGAGCATGAACACACCCGACGGGGTTGTGTTGCAGCCCCGTCGGGTGTCTCGATCGGACACGCTCACCGGCGTCGCCCAAACACCTGATCGATCCCGTAATCGATCACCAGATACAGAGCAAGCGCCAGTAACAGCAAGCCCCACCACGGCATCTGCACGAAGATCACGATGTGCAGTCGCGACCAGATGAGCCAGAACACAAACAGAATGATCAATGTGCTGATCAGTGAACGGATCTGACGGGGTATCGCTTACTCCCAGTCTTCGTCTTCGACCATTGTCGGCAGTGGGGGCGCAGCCGGGCCGGCCACCCGGATATGTTCACAGATGGTGGCGCGATGGCCGAGCACCAGCACACGATGGCGGGTCGTGGCGCGCAAGACCGGCGCTGCCTGAGCGCGCGCGCGGTCGAGTAACTGCTGATCGGCGACGAGCGTTACCAGCCGACCACCGGGGCGCAGCACGCGCGCAATCTGGCGCAACACATCGCGGTAGAGGTCATCAAGCTCGCTCGCTTCGCCGATCTGGGTACCGAACGGCAAATTGACCGCGACTTTGTCAACGCTGGCATCGGACAGGGGGAGGCGACGCGCATCCCAGCGCCGAAGGTCGATCTGGCCGCCGATCCCGCGGAGATTGGTCTGCATCGCAGTGATGGCGGCAGGATTGTTGTCGCCGCCGTACAAAGCGGCAAAGGGGCCAGCCGCTGCGCGCTCAAGCAGCAGGGTTCCGGCGCCGGCCATCGGATCAAGAAACACATCGTTGGGGGCAGGATGAGTCAGCATCACCATTGCTGCCGCCAGGGCCGGACGGAGCGAGGCGGGCAGATGGGCGAGTTTTCCGCGCTGGCGCAGTGATTGATCCGATAACCTGATGGTGACGATCAGCTCTTGTTCGAGCAGCGTTGCCCAGACTTCGAGATCGGCCTCTTCTTCGACCGGCAGCCAGCGCCCAGGCCAGTCGCTGCGGATGGCGTCGGCAATCGCGCGGCTGACCTCGCGACGGTGAAAGCTATGCTGGCCGACTACCCGCGTCACCACGCGGAAGGTGCCATTGCGTTTGCCGCCGTTCATTCGTCGCCAGAGGTCGAGCGCCGGTTTCACGGCTTCGCCATTTTTCGTCGCGGCGTGGATCTGGCGCAGACCGCGATCATCGCGCGCGATCTTGAAGCCGCGCGTTGCCACGACAAAGACATCCTCAATTGTGCGGAGCGCTAACAGCGGACGTGGCGACCCGCGATAATCGAGCACGATCAGATCGTTGCGCGCCGGCACGCCGCGCACAGCGATCTGGCGCGGCGCCGGCTGATCGGGGCCAGGCTGGATGGATTGCTCGACTTCGCGCCAGGTCAGGGCAGCGAGGCCGGGCAGCGTTTGCAACAGGTATAGCATACGTTTCTACGATTCCTGCATCGATTCAATGTATGAAGCGATAATGTGATAGAGCGTCACCAGACTCGCGATCTCCACCCATTCTTCTGCCGAGTGCAGCCCCTTGCCAACCGGCCCCAGACAGATAGCGGGCACGCCAATGTGGGAATAGTAGCGGGCATCGGTGGCAAAATGCTCACGGTAGAAGCGTGGCGGTTGACCGGTGTGATGGGCGATCAGATCGGCGATCCGCGCAACTTCATGATGTTCGGGATCGGTCTGGAGACCAGCGCTCGCCAGCACACTGACAAACTCAGCCGAGGGAAAAGCGGCGGCCAGATCGGCCTGAATGCGTTCAGGCGAGGTGTCGCTCGTCCAGCGAATATCGAAAGTAACGAAGGCTTCTGCCGGAACCTGGTTCCGTGAACCGGCGCCCACCTGAATTTCAGTCGGCGTCACACTGGTGCGCCAGTCACGCGGGCCGGCGGGTGGTGGGTAGCGTTCCGCCATTGCCGCGATTCCGGCCATGAGTGGAAAGACAGGGTTCTCTCCTTCCCAGGGGCGCGAACCGTGCGCAGCGCGACCGGGAATGCGCAGCTTTGCCCACATCCCGCCTTTGTGCTCGAAGAGGATGCCCAGATCGGTCGGTTCGAGACAGAGCATAAAGTCGCAGCGCCAGCCTTCATCGCGCAGCCGGCCAGTGCCGTAACGCCCGCCGATCTCCTCATCGGTCACAAATTGGAAGCCAACATCGGGCGGATTGGGCTGTTGGGCCAGATCGCGGATGAGGCGCATCATCACCGCGACACTGCCCTTCATATCCTGGCTGCCGCGGCCATAGATGCGACCATCGCGCACCTTGGGCACGAACTGATCGGGCTGGCCAACGACAACATCGAGGTGACCATTGAGCATGAGGCGCGGAGCGCGCGTTGGTCGCAGCGTAACAACCAGCGCCGGTTTGCCGCCCGCTTCACTGCGTTCAATGGCGACCGGCAGATCGGCAAGGTAGGCGGCGACATAATCAATCGCTGCCTGCAACTGATCGGGACGGTTTTCGATTGTCTCAAACCGGATCAGATCGCAGGTCAGGCGGGTCAGTTCACTGGTTAGATCGGTCATAGATGCTCACTTCCCGGTAGATGGGCAACCATGGCGATGATCCACTCACCGTTCTCGCGCAGCGTTTGGCATCCGCGCGGCGGCCAGCCTGGCGCTGAGGTGTAGTGTACCACAGGCTGACAGATGGCGGGCCACTGTCGCTCAGTGAAGCGAGCGCAACCTTTATCCTCCACACTGCAACTATTTCATGATTGACAGTCATGACGCAGCGTGTTATACTGAGGTCTATAACGCATTGCGTTATAGCTCTACCGAAATTGCGACCGCTGTGCTATGATACAGACAGAGAGCAGGCTAATTGGCGAAACGTGCAGGGAGGCATCGTATGACGAACGTAGAAGAGATTGAGGTTAATGTCCGCCAGATCGACGAGACGCCGGCTCCGGCCAATCCGAGCGTGCAGATCTTTGAGGTGGTGCGCAAGCTGATGCTGGCCAGCATCGGCGCGTTTGCGCTCAGCCGGGAAGAGGCGGAAGCTTTCCTCAACCGGCTGGTGGAGCGGGGTGAGCTGGCGCAGAAGGATGCGCAGAAGTTGTTCGAGGAGGCGGCAGAGCGTTTCCGCAAGACAGCTATGTCGCCGACCAACGAAGTGCAGACCAACCTGAACAACCTTACTGCGCAGGTTGAGACGAGCTTCGAGCAATTCCTCAACCGGCTCAACATTCCCTCCAAGCGTGACATCGACGAGCTGAGCGCCAAGATTGCCCAATTGGCGGCGCGGGTCGAGGAATTGCGTCGCGCGCAGGAAGCGCCCGCGCGTGGTCGCGCCCGCAGCGAAGCCAAAGACGAGGGCGGCGACAAGTAGAATGATTGGCCGACCAGACGCCGGCGCCGCACAGGGTTGCGGCTCGCCGGCGTTTTGGCGCAGCGTGTTATAATTGCCGCTGATACTACCCGTGGCGACGTCGGATCGGGTTCCGACGTAAGGCGGCAAAGCGATGCATCTGATCAAAAAGTACGCAAATCGAAAACTCTACCACACAAACCAGAAGCGGTACATCACTCTTGACGGCATTGCCCAATTGATTCGTGATGGCGAGACGGTTCAGGTCTTAGACAACGAAACCGGGCAAGACATCACATCGAGCATTCTGGCCCAGGTGGTGTTGCAGGCGCGCGGGCGATCGTCGCCATTGCCAACCAATCTGCTGACCGGTTTAATTCAGGTTGGCGGCGATACGCTCACCACCCTGCGCCGCACCCTCTTCAGTTCGTTGGGCGGTGACGATTTGATCGAGGCGGAGATTGGTCGCCGAATCGATGCGCTGGTCGATCAGGGTGAACTCTCGCCAGAAGAGGCCGATCGCTGGCGAAAATTGCTGCTTCGGCAGGAATTTGCGCGCGATGCGCGTGATTGGCTGGCCGATCAGATGGCTGAAGTGCCAACGCGCAATGATGTCGAACGGCTGCATGCTCAAATCGACGCTTTGGCGAGCATGGTGGAACAACTGCTGCGCCAGCGCTGAAGAGTGAGTCGAGCGCTGTCGTTCTTGAGCGTGGTTGGCGCATCATTCTTCATCATCCCCCGGATTCGCGTGCGCTGCGCGCACATCTATTGCAGTGAGGCAGGCTCTTATGCATCGTAGCACGACAGCTCTGGTGCTCGCTGGCGGTGGCGTTGCCGGCGCTGCGTATGAGATCGGTGCGCTCTGCGCCATTGACCAGGTTCTTGAACACCTTTCCGTCAATGAGTTTGATATCTACGTTGGCACGAGCGCTGGGGCGCTGATCAGCGCCTGCCTGGCGAACAATATGTCTCCACGCACGCTGATCAGTGTGCTGGAAAGCTCGTTGCTCGGCATCGATCAGCTTGAGCCACACCATCTTTACCAGCTCAATCTGGCCGATCTGCTGCGGCGGGTGACGCATCTGCCCGGCGCGGCGTTACAGGCGTTTCAGCGCTGGTGGCGCGAAGGAAGCGAGGCGTCGCTGCTCGATCTGATTGAAACCCTCGCGGTTGGTCTGCCGACCGGTCTGTACGACTCACAGGCGCTGGAACGCTATCTGCGGGCGGCGCTCGAGCAGCCGGGTCGCTCAAACCGCTTTACCGACCTCGACCGCGAGCTGGCGATTGTGGCGACCGATCTTGATACGGGCGAACGAGCTGTCTTCGGTTTGCCGCCACTGGAAGACGTGCCGATCTCGCTGGCAGTGTGCGCGTCGGCAGCGATTCCGATCTTCTATCGCCCGGTGCGGATCGGCGAGCGCGATTATATCGATGGCGGCTTGCGCGGCACGGCCAGTCTCGATGTAGCGATCGAGCGGGGCGCAGAACTGATTGTTTGTATCAATCCGATGGTGCCTTTCGATAATCGGCATCATCCTCCCGGCGGCGGAATTAGCGATCAGGGCATTCAGCGGATCGGCAATCAGGTCTTCCGCACGTTTATTCACGCTGGTTTGCACTACCACATCAAGCAGGTGCGGCGACGACACCCTGAGGTTGACATTATCCTGATCGAGCCGTCGCGTCACGACCGCACGATGTTTGCCGAGAATACCATGCGCTTTCGTACCCGCATGACCATTGCGCGCCATGGCTTCGAGAGCGTAGGGCGGCAGTTGTGCGAGCATTATCCTTATTACCGGGCAATGCTGGCCCGTCACGGCATTGCAATCAGCGATGAACGGATCCGGCAGGATTTGCGCAATTTGCAGGTGGCGGGCGATGATCCGCATCTGGTGCGCGCCGCTCTGGTGACCGGCGGCTCGTTGCATACGGCCCCCGAAGGGCTGGCCTCGACTCTGGCGGAACTCGATCGCTTGCTGACGCGGCTTGAGGTGACCGGTTGAGATGATTGTCTATATTGCTTATCCCACCAGCCTGAATCTTCAGTCGGCGAACGCTTTGCAAACGCACACAACCTTGCGTGAATTGCGCGCGCGTCGGCCCGATACGCTGGCGTTGATCCCGCGCTGGGGCATCGAACCGAGTCGGTTTCACGAGGTCGGCGCGGTGCATTTGCCGCGTCCTGCGATTGGGAAGCTCTCGCGACTCTACAAGAGCACGCTGCTCTACTATCTGGAACATTCGGCGTTTGCCGCGATGACCGCCGCGCTGATAGCGCCGCAGCGCCGCACCGTCGAGGCGGTCTATATCCGGCAGCCGGTGATTGCCGCATGGTGGGCTGGCGTCTTTGGGCCGCGGTTGGGAGTGCCGGTCATTTACGAGGCGCACGACTTCGAGTCGCGCAATCCGTCGCGGGCGAAGGAGCGTTGGGCGCGCGGGTTGCTTGACCTGATCGACCGAACGGCGATCTGCCGCTCAACTGCGGTCGCCTCGCTTACCGCCGATTTTCGTCAGCTCCTGGCCCGGCTCGGATGGCGCGATCCGGCCAGCGTAGCTGTGATCCCCGATGCCTACGACGAACAGATTTTTGCCCCCCAGGATCGCGCGGCCTGCCGGGCGGCGCTGGGTTTGCCGCTACAGGCGCCGATTGTGGCCTACGCCGGCATGACCTTTGCTCATCGCTGGCTCGATGGATTGTTGAACGCGGTGATTGCGCTCCGCGCCATCATCACCGATCTCACGGTGCTGATTCTGGGTGGCCGACCAGGCGAGCGGGCCGCGCTGACGGCCCATGCGTTGAGCGCCGGTTTGCGGGTGGCAGAAACGGCAACAACGCCCGCCGATCTCTACCTGTTGCCGCCGCGCCCGCAGGCAGAGGTGGCGCGTTGGCTTGGCGCTGCCGACGCGCTGGTTATTCCCGATACAGTCACCGACGTGACCGCCTCGCCGCTGAAACTTTTTGAGTATATGGCGCTGGGCTTGCCGATCGTGCTCCCGGCATTGCCAGCCCTGCATGAGATTCTGCCTGCGCAGCTTGCGTACAGTTTTCCGCGGCGCGATCTGGTCGGCCTGCAGGCCGCGCTCGCCGCGGCATTGGCCGAGCGCGATCCGGCATTGCCCGCCGCCCGGCAGGCGCTGGCGGCTGAGCACACGTATGGGCGACGGGCCGAACGAATCCTGGCGCTGGTAGCGCAGGTGCGCCGCGCTTGAGCGAATGCGCCTTGCTTGATCGCGAGCATTCTCTGTCGTCCGGTCATTCGGTCGGCGCCTGCCAGAGACAGACGCGGCCATCATGCGCGCCGGTCGCAAGAAGCTGACCGTCGGGGCTGAAGCTCAGACAGCTTACCCCTGCGCTGTGTTCGAGGATCAGCGGCAGTGGTTGCCCATGGTCAACCTGCCAGAAGCGCGCGCTGCGGTCTTCACTGACCGAGGCCAGGATGGGGGCGCGCGGACTGAACGCAAGGCCGCGCACGGGCGCCGTGTGACCGTAGAAGGTATCGAGGGGATGGCGATCAGACACGCGCCATAGCCGGATGGTTGCCCCGCTGCTGGCCGCGATAGTTGCGCCGTCGGGCCGGAAGCTGACGCTGTAGATAAAGGTAGTGAAGCCCTGGATCGGTTCCAGCGGTTGTTGGGTGCTCACCTGCCAGAGATAAATGGCGCCGTCGTAGCAACCGGCTGCCAGCAGTGCGCCATCGGGTGAGAAGCTCAGTGAATGCACAAACGGGCATTCCAGCAGACCGATCGGCTCGAATTTCGTCTTGCGGATCTGATACAGGGTGATTGCGCTGCCCCATCCGCCAATGGCCAGATACTGGCCATCAGAGCTGAAGCTGACGCTCTCGATCGGGCAACCGGGGTGGTGAATGATATGCAGCAGTTGCCAGTCAGCAGTTTGCCAGATCCGCACCGTCTCATCCTCGCTACCGGTAGCAGCCAGATGACCATCGACGCTGAACGCGACGGCGCGAACACTGCTTTCGTGGCCGCGCAGCGAACGTTCCTGCTCGCCGCGCTGCACGTTCCATACGCCCACCGTGTAGTCGTCGTAGCCAGCCAGCAGGCGGTGACCGTCGGGCGAGAACGCCAGACTGCGCACCTGACTGCCCGTGATCAGGCGACGGAGCATCGTGCCAACCGGTATCGCGGCTGACGGCTGGCCTGCGGGTGGTGAGATCGATGGTTCAGATTGCGCAGGCGTTGGTGGCGCTGGCGTCGGCGTTACCGCAGGTTCGGATTCGGCAGGCGCCGCTGGGCTTGACGCCGGTAGCGCATCGCGCGCTGGCGCTGGCTGTGGCGATGCCGCTACGCCGGAGCCAATCACCGCTGGACGTCCGCGCAGCCGGTGCAGCTCTTCCCGCATTGCGCGGGCCGATGGCGGACGTTGATCGATCAGCGTTGCCAATCCTTGCTCGATCAATCGGGCCAGGCCCTCAGGCACGTGTGGGGCCAGACTCCGAATTGGCCGCAGCGGATCGGGCTGGTTATTGATCAGACTGGCCATGCGGCTCATCGCATCAGGCGGCAGGGTGCCGGTCAGCAGATGGTAGAGCGTCGCCGACAGCGAATACAGGTCGCTGCGCGGATCGGGTTCACCATCGCGCATCTGCTCGTAAGGCGCATAAGGTGGGGTAAAGCCGTAGACCTTGCGCACCCCGGGGACATCAATCCCGGCGGAAATAGTCATTCCGCCGCGGGCCAGGCCAAAATCGAGCAAGATGATATCGTGGCTGGGAGTGAGCTTAAGATTTTTTGGTTTGATGTCGCGGTGGATGACCGGCACAGGCCGGGTGTGGAGATAGGTGAGCACATCGAGCAACTGATCGGCCCATTTCACGATCATCGGCAAGACCTGAGGAGAGGCGAAGCGGCGCCCTAAACGAGCCAGTTGATTGCCGAGGTCTTCCCCGTGGATAAACTCCATCACCAGAAACTGGCCCTGCGAGTCGATAAAATGGTCAATCACGCGCGGCAGAGCCTGATGGCGCAGGCGAGCCAGAATCTGGGCTTCACGCTCGAAGGCTTGCCGATACGCTTCATCGTTGAAGAGTGTCTGTTTGAGAGCTACATCGATGCGCAGGCGCAGATCACGAGCCTGATAGACTGCGCCCATGCCACCCTTGGCGATTTGGGCGATGATACGATAACGGCCCTGCAAGACGGTTTCTGGCGCAAGCATGCGCAATTCTCCGCACAGAAGCAGAAAAAACTGATTGTATTATAACAAAAGAGTTGAGCAGTGGTTATGCAGACCACTGCTCAGAAACAAAGGCATTCGTAGCGAGAAAATACTACAATAATCCGTAAGCCTCGGCCAGAATCTCGATCGGATGGCGTGTGGCGACGCCGGTTGCGCCACTGATCTGCCAGCGGCAGGTCTCGCTATCGCACAGCGCGAGGTCTTGCCCACTGGCGCGGATGAAGGCAAACAGGGGCTGGCCGACATCCATCGCGATCTGGTATTTTTCGCGCTTGATGCCGTAAGTGCCGGCAATACCGCAGCATTCAGCCTGACTCTCGCGCAGGCGCAGACCAGGGATCAGGCCCAGCACATCGAGCACAGGGCGCCCGATGCGATGGGCGCGCAACTGGCACGGCGGATGGTAGGGCAGCGTGCGTTCGATCGGGCGAAAATCGGTGCGCAGACGACCCTGTTCGTGGAGATCGCGGAGAAACTCGAAGATGTCGAAGGTACCGGCGGCGACGGCGCGAATGTCATCGCTATGCAGGCCGAGCAGCTCAGGCGCTTCTTCTTTCAACGTCAGGGTGCAACTGGTGCTGGTGCCGACAATCGGGATGCCGGCCCGCGCGTATGGCAAGAGCTGGGCCACATTGTACTCATGGTGGGTTTGGGCGGCTGGAAAGTCGCCGTTTGAGAGCAGGGGCAGGCCACAGCAACGTTGCGGCGGCACAATCACCTCGAAGCCAAGATGTTCAAGCACCGCTACCGCTGCCTGGCCGACGCGCGGTTCGTAATAGTTTGTGCTGCACCCGTGGAAGTAAACGACTTTGGGCCGATGATTGTTGGCGGCAGCTTTCCGCCGCTGAAACCAGCGGCGGAAGGTGTAGGTGCTGGCTTTCGGCAGCGGAGCGCGGCGGTGAATCCCCATCACCCGTTCGATCAGCCAGCGCGCCGGCGCGAAACTCAGCGTGAAGTTGACCAGCGGCGCGTGTGGGCCGCTGCTTAACCGGCCAACCAGACCCGAACGGGCGATGATGCGGTTACGGAGCGGCATGCCGCGTTCGGCCACGATCTGGGCGCGCGCGCGCGCATTGAGTTCGGCAATCCGCACCCCGGTCGGGCAGACCTGATTGCAGACCCGGCATCCCGAACAGTAATCAACCGACGCATCCGGCACAGGTTGAGCGGCGTGGCGAAACCGTTGCGCTTGCGGGCCAACGTATTTGGGGCCGGGGAAGGCTTCGGTCACCGCCGCCACCGGGCAGGCCGCAGTGCAGATATTGCACTTGATGCAGTGATCCAGCGATTGGGTGAGCGATAGCTCGATGTGATCCATGACGCAATTCCTCTAGCTAAGCTGGCCGGCAAACCAGCCAGTGGCCAGGGCGACCCCTTCGAGGCAGCCCTCGCGGATCGGATCGAATCCGGCCAGCGTACCGCCTACGACAGCGAGATTGTCGTAGACGATCTGACCGGCGGCATCGAGCGGGCGGAGCCGGTGATCGACCCGCGCGCCGCTCTGAAACACCGGGTGGCCCGAGTCGGCAAGGAAACGCGGCGCAAACCAGTTGGCGCGACCGGCTGGCGTTTGCAGCGGCAGGTCGAGCGCGGTCTCGCGCAGGTGGCCTTCGGGGATAGCGCGAATGCCGCCGCCCAGGATACCGCCGCTGGCCAGCACCCAGCGGCGCGCCGTGTGCCGTTGCTCACGCGCCGCCGCTTCGCTGTAGACGGCGACCAGCTTCGCGCCTGCGCTTTCGCCGCGCACCACGAACCCCCCGAGCTGGATGCGCCCACCAAGGCGGAGCAATTCTTGCTCGAGAATATGGTACAGCCGCATCCCGGCGACCGAGACCGGGAGGGTGGGGATTTCAAAGATCAACGCGCCGGCTCGATTTTGCACCTTGCGCGCGATGTTTGTGGCATGCTGCAAACCTAAGATGGCCGGCAGGCCGATGTGCGCATAGCCGCCTTTGCGCACCAGCGCGGCCAGTTGTTCGCCCAGACTGGCCTGGAACGCCGGCTGCTCGCAGGCGCGCGCCAGCGTGACCGGATTGACATCGCGCAGCCGCCCGATTGGCGGCAGGCGCAGTTGGACAGCCTCGGCGAGGATGCCCTGCGCGCGCAGGTTGGCGGCGATCAACGGTGGAAAGAAGTCGCGGAGTTCGGGAAAACTGGCGATGGCAACGGGGCGGCCATCGCGCAACTGACGGGCATCGCCGGCGATCATCGTCAATGGCGCTAGCGTCGTCGGGCGCAGCGCCCCCAGCGCCGTCGGCAAAAGCAGTTGACGGTTGGGGTGACCGGCCAGCGGATAGCCAGCCGTCTCGGCAATGGCGCGCAGTCGCTCGATGCTGCGTTCAACGGCAGTCGAACCGACCAGGGTATATGGGTGATGCGGACGATGATCGCCCAGATGGGTAATTGCGGTGAGCGGGTCAGTAGCGTTGGCCCACAGATCGATACATCCGCTCGCCCAGTGGGTGGCGCCATAGCCTTTCGCCAGCACCAGCACGTTTTCGCCCTGCTCGGCTCGCCCAATGGCAGCCATCATTCCGGCCAGACCCGCGCCGATGACGATAGTGTCGAACATACCTTTGCTCCTGGCGGGCTAAGCCTGCACATATTCAGTTGCGATGGCGGGATGTTGGGTGACTAGACCGCCGCCCGGTTCGGCCAATGCGCGCAGTTTCTGAATACCCAGCACGCCAAGGTAAATCAGCTCATCGAGGCGCGCCTGGCGCAATTGATCGCCCCACAGCACTGGAGTCAATCCCTTCCAGCGCTCCTGCAAGAAGTGAATGATGGCCTCGTTGGCATGGGTATGGCTCAGGCCAGCCGCGCAGCGCCGTTCGTAGAGAAGATTGGCAGTGCGGTAGATGCACCACCCGCCCTGACACGGCCCCATACCCATGCGCACATCGCGGCGAATATCGTCGAGATTGTGCGCTCCGGCATCAATGGCGGCCAGGATGCGCTCGCGCGTCACCAGTTCGCATTCGCAGATCAGTCCACCAGCCGCATGCTCGCTTTCCACCAGCGCGAGCGCTTTTCCCAGCCAGTAGTGAGGGGTTTGGGCCGCCGGATCAGGGGAAACGGTCACGGTCGAGTGAGCCTGATGCTCAAAGCGCGGCACGGGCAAGACTTCGCTGGCGGTACGACACGGTTGATTGTTGCCCAACCGGCGCGCCAGCTCGTTGACCGTCTGCTCGGCCATCAGGCGATAGGTTGTCCATTTGCCGCCCACGATCGAGAGGATTCCGCGCACGCCATCACGCTCTTCGTGATCGAGCAGTTTGAAGGTGCGGGGAATATCGCGATCGCTGGCGACATCTTTGTCTTTGTAGAGGGGGCGCACGCCGGCCCAGGCGCGCAGGGCGCGATACTGACGGAATCCGGGAACGAGCTTCTCGCCCTCATCAAGCATGAACTGGATCTCTTCCGGCTCGATGCCGTACACATCGGGATCGGGCACATGGACATCGGTGGTGCCGATCACGGCAACGGTATGGATCGGCACGATAATGTCGCCATCAGCGGGCAGCTTGCAGCGATTGACCACAGTATTGACCATGCGATGATTCATCGCCACCATGGTGCCTTTGCCGGGCACAACATTCACGGTCACGCCGGCCAGCGCGGCGATCTTGCCGGCCCACGCGCCAGCCGCATTAAGCACATACGCGCATTCGATGCGGATGCGTTCGCCAGTGCGCAGATCTTCGACAATCGCGCCGGTCACCTGATCGCCGATGCGGATCAGATCAACCACATTGTGATACGTGCGGATCTCGGCGCCGTACTCACGCGCTGCCAGCGCGACCGAATGGGTGGCGAGAAACGAGTCAGCCGAGGCGTCGGGCACCTCGAAGACGCGCGAGATACGCGGGTTGAGCGCTGGCTCGCGGCGCAGCATCTCGGCTACGCTGATCTCCTGCACCGGCACGCCGGTGCGATGGCAATTAGCCACGAACACATCACCATAGCTCTCGTCGTCCCACGGCGTAATGACGAAGAAGCCAGATGTTTGCTCGATGCAATGGGGCATAATCCGGCGCAGAATGGCATTCTCGCGGGCGCACTCGCTTGCCGACTGGGGATCTTTGGTGACGTAGCGCCCGCCGGAATGGAGCAATCCGTGATACCGACCGGTCGTGCCGTGAGTGAGATCGCCTTTTTCGACCAGAATGCAACGGATGCCGCGCATGGCCAGATCAAGAGCGCAACCGGCGCCGGTTGCGCCACCTCCGATGACGAGCACATCGGTCGAGAGCGTTTGCATAGATTCTCCTTCATCGGCGGCAAGACCGGCAGGAGCGCATCCTGCCGGCCTCGCCGCAATGCAACATGGGGAGCGGAGCTGAAAGCGCGCTATTCAACCCAATCGAAGGTGCGCGTCACAGCTTTCTTCCAACCCTTGTACAGGCGCTCGCGGGTAGCTTCATCCATTTGTGGCGTCCAGGTGTGATCAACTCCCCAGTTCGCGCGCATCTCATCGGTATTCGACCAGAAGCCAACCGCCAGTCCGGCAGCGTAGGCCGCGCCAAGCGACGTTGTCTCTGCAACTTTGGGCCGTACCACCGGCACGCCGAGAATGTCGGCCTGGAATTGCATCAGGGTATTATTGTACACCATGCCGCCATCGACTTTCAGCGCCGTCAATTGCACGCCCGAGTCCTGCTCCATCGCATCGAGCACTTCGCGGGTCTGATAAGCAGTGGCCTCCAACACCGCGCGCGCAAGGTGGCCTTTATTGACATAGCGGGTGAGGCCAACGATGACGCCACGGGCATCTGAGCGCCAGTAGGGGGCAAACAGGCCAGAGAAGGCCGGCACGAAGTAGATGCCGCCGTTATCTTCAACCAGATTGGCCAGCGCTTCAACTTCCGCCGAGGATGTGATGAGGCCGAGATTGTCGCGCAGCCATTGCACCAACGCGCCGGTGATCGCGATCGATCCTTCCAGCGCGTAGATAGCGGGCTGGTCGCCGAACTTATAGCAGACGGTCGTCAGCAGGCCGCTCTTCGATGGCACAAGTTTGGTGCCGGTATTGAGGAGCATAAACGAGCCGGTGCCGTAGGTGTTTTTCGCCTCGCCGACATCGAAGCAGGTCTGTCCCACCATCGCTGCCTGCTGGTCGCCGAGAATACCGGCGACCGGCACGCCGGCCAGCTCGCCGGTCGCCGTGCCGTAAACAGCGCTCGACGGCATAATCTTAGGCAGCATCTGGCGGGGAATGCCCATGATCCCCAGAATCTCATCATCCCAGTCGAGGGTTTCAAGATTCATCAACATCGTGCGCGAAGCATTGGTCACGTCGGTAACGTGAACGCCGCCGTTCGGCCCGCCCGTCAGCCACCAGGTCAAAAATGTATCGATATTGCCGAAGACAATATCGCCAGCTTCGGCGGCTTCGCGCGCTCCGGGCACATTATCAAGGATCCAGCGGATCTTGGGGCCAGAGAAGTAGGTCGCCAGCGGCAGGCCAACTTTGGCGCGGAAGCGATCCTGACCGCCATCAGCCGCCAGCTCGTTGCAGATCTGATCGGTGCGCGTATCCTGCCAGACGATCGCATTGTAGACCGGGCGACCGGTCTTGCGATTCCAGACGACCGTAGTCTCGCGCTGATTGGTAATGCCGACGGCGACAATATCGCTCGCGCTGAGGCCGCCTTTGCTCAGGGCGCCGCGGATCACGCTTTGCGTGCGCTCCCAAATCTCATCGGGGCTGTGCTCAACCCAACCGGGGCGGGGATAGATCTGCTCGTGCTCTTTTTGGTCGTAGCAAATGACATTTCCGCTATGATCGAAGATCATGCAGCGGGTGCTGGTAGTTCCCTGGTCGATAGCAGCGGCATACTTTGCCATACTGTGTGACTCCTTTGTCTAGAAACGACGCGAATCCTGGATTAATTAGCTTCCTTGCGCAGCCTGTTCAAGCACGTCGAGCATGGCCTGCGCCATCAGAAAGGCGGAACTTGCGCCCGGATCGCGGTGACCGATGGAGCGTTCACCGAGGTAGGAAGCGCGGCCCTTGGTAGCCATCATCGGTTCAGTTGCGATCATGCCCTGTTCGCAAGCAGCGACTGCTGCGCGCATTGCAGCCAGCAGATCACCGCTTGCGGCATAGTGTTCTTTCAACGCATCGATCGCCGGGGCGATCGCGTCGATCATGGTCTTCTCGCCACGGGTAGCCTTGCCACGGGTTTGAATTCCCTCCAGCGCAGCGGTCAGCGCTGCAATCAGTTCGTCAGCGCCGATCGTTGTCCGATCCCCAATTACAGTGCTTGCGCGCAGAAAGGCAGTGCCGTAGAGCGGACCGCTGGCGCCGCCGACGGTTGAAATCAGCGTCATGCCGGTTAGCTTGAGCAGGCCGCTGATGCTCCGGTCGGTAGCGCTGGCCAGCTTACTCATCACCGAGCTAAAGCCGCGATCAAGGTTCACCCCGTGGTCAGCATCACCAATCGCTGCATCGAGCCGGGTGAGATAATCGCGCTGCTCTTTCACCCGTTCGGCAACCAGTTGAAGAAAACGTGTCACATGGTCAGCGGTGATCTGCATGGTTCCTCTGCGTCAATCGGGCGGCGGGGCCGATACCCCGCCGCGTGGCCTCTTTCCGTTTACATACCCCAGCGCAGGGCTGGCGTATGCACCGGCGCATCCCACAGCTTGATCAGCTCATCGTCAAGGCGAAGGAGGGTGAAACTGACGCCGGCCATTTCGAGCGAGGTGATGTAACTCCCCACCAGCGAGCGAGCGATCGTGATATTGCGATCCTTAAGGATGCGCGCTAATTCATTGTACATCACATACAGCTCGATCAGCGGGGTGCCGCCCATGCCGTTGACAAACGCCAGCACTGCATCGCCGCTCTTGAACGGCAGGTCTTCCAGAATCGGACCAGCCAGCATCTCGGCGATGTCGCGCGCGGGGGCCAGCTTCTCGCGGCGGCGGCCCGGCTCACCGTGAATGCCGATACCAACTTCCATCTCATCTTCGGCCAGCTCGAAGCCGGGTTTGCCGGCCTGGGGCACGGTGCACGGCGTGAGCGCCATGCCCATGCTGCGGCCACTGGCGTTCACGCGCTCGGCAATCGCCCTGCAGGTAGCCAGATCAGCGCCGGCTTCGGCAGCCGCGCCGACGATCTTCTCCAGCAGCACCGTCACTCCAACCCCGCGGCGGCCTGCCGTCCAGGTGCTGTTCTCAACCGCAACGTCGTCGTTCGTCACCACGCTGGCGACCTCAATGCCTTCGGCAGCAGCCAGTTCGGCGGCCATCTCGAAGTTCATCACGTCGCCAGTGTAGTTCTTGACGATATGCAGCACGCCCTTGCCGCCATTGACGGCCCTGGTTGCGGCCAGCATTTGGTCAGGAACCGGCGAGGTGAAGACAGCGCCGGGGCATGCGGCGTCAAGCATGCCATAGCCGACAAAGCCGCCGTGCATTGGCTCGTGACCTGAACCGCCGCCGGAGATGACGCCTACCTTGTTGTGGGGCGCGCCGACGCGCACGATGTAATCGGGATCGTAATGCACCTGAATGAGATCAGCGTGGGCGATGGCCATGCCGGCAAGCGCCTCTTTGACCACATTTTCCGGCGCGTTGATCAGCTTCTTCACAAACATCCTCCTTGCGAAGCGATACCAATTGCCTGGTTAGCGAGATATGCCTACATCCCCAGCGCGTTGGCCAGGATTGCCGCGATCGATCCGCCGATCAGCGGGCCAACGACTGGCACCCATGAGTAGGCCCAGTTGCTATCGCCCTTACCGGCGATGGGGAGGACGAAGTGGGCAATGCGTGGGCCGAGATCGCGGGCAGGGTTGATAGCGTAACCGGTCGGGCCGCCGAGCGATAGACCGATGCCCCAGACAAGCGCTGCAACCAGATAGGGGCCAAGACCGCTGGCCGGATTGCCGCCCGTGGCGCCGTTGGCGCTGAAGATAGCGAAGATAATGAAGACGAGGGCGAAGGTGCCGATCACTTCGGTAATGATGTTGTTGACCGGATTATTAATTGCTGGGCCGGTGCTGAAGCAGGCCAGTTTCAGACCGGAATCCTTGGTTACTTCCCAGTGGGACAGGTAGGTCAGCCAGACGAGAGTCGCGCCGATGAAAGCGCCGATGAACTGTGCCACGATATGCATAATCCCGGTGCCAACGTCGTAGCCGCCGCGAATGATAACGGCGACGGTCACTGCCGGGTTGAGGTCAGCGCCAGGGCTGCCCAGAGCTGTGGCAGTGAAGACACCAGACATCACTGCAAAGGCCCAGCCTGTGGTAATCACGATCCAGCCGCCGCCATTTCCCTTTGATTGAGTCAGCAGGACGTTTGCAACCACACCGTTGCCAAACAGGATCAGCACCATGGTGCCAAACAGTTCGCCCAGGAAGGACGCAGGCATAGAGGCTCTCCTCCTCAATAACAGAACACAAACGAAACCAGCTTCAGCGAATCATCCTTGATCCAGCGTTCCGACAGTGAACGTTCCGCATGCTGACAATTTCAGGCAATGCGACGCGACGCGGCGCGCAGCGCGTACCGGGCATGCGTACCTGATCTGATGATCTGGTCGGGTGTTTGGCCAGCACCACCTCCTTTCGGCATGAACTGTCGCCATGCCACGTCCCCATGCTGACGCAGGCGCAGACTCGTAACCGAGTCTGTCAGAAAGCATCTACGCTGATAGACGCGCTTGTTCCGGGATTGCATCTGTATCCTAGCAAATGCTCATGACCAGCGTCAAGTCGTTGCCAGGGTGAAGATGAAGTAAAAATGTTTCAATCTTGCAACGTGACTGAATCGCCGAGTGATGACAGGTCACTGCGCCCAATTGTTATCCATGCCCGGACATTCCGGTATAATGAACGGCAGCAACCTTCGCCATCTTCATTTCACTGTCTCCGGATTCGGAAGAGATGAACGCACACTGGCGTAGTTATGATCAACGGCACGGTCATCACTTGGGGTGTGCATGCGCTCTTTAGCGCATTCCAATGCCTGAATGTTCGTCTGTTACGACATGGAACCGCTGATGTATGCTACAATCGGGTGAGATGCCTATGAAAGCTGCCTCGCAATTAATTGACACTCATCTCCATCTAGCGTCGGTGCAGTTCGATGAGGATCGGGCCGCAGTAGTGGCGCGCGCGTTGGATGCAGGTGTCGTCGGCATGGTCGAGATCGGCTACGATCTGGCGTCGAGTCACGCTGCGATTGCGCTGGCTGATGCGCATCCGGCGATCTTTGCGGTCGTCGGCATTCAACCGAACCATCTGAACGATTTGCCATCCGATTGGATCGAGCGTATTCGCGCGCTGGCCGCGCACCCTAAAGTGGTGGCGATCGGTGAGATCGGTCTTGACTACTATTGGATGAAGTCGCCGCCGAGTGCGCAGGCCGAGGCGTTCCGCGCTCAACTGGCCTTAGCCGGCGAGTTAGGGCTGCCGGTAGTCATTCACTCGCGCGATGCAATGGCCGAGACGATCGCAGTGTTGCGCGAAGCTGCGCGCGGGCCGGGGATTATGCATTCATTTTCGGGTGATTGGGAAGCGGCGCAGGTCTGTCTTGAACTCGGCTTTTTCCTTTCGTTTTCTGGACCGCTCACCTTTCCCAAATCAACCGATCTGCGCGAAGTCGCCCAGCGCGCTCCGGGTGATCGCATTCTGATCGAGACCGATAGCCCGTATCTTAGTCCGCATCCGCATCGCGGGCAGCGCAACGAACCGGCGCGCCTGGTGTATATTGCGCAGAAGCTGGCGGAGTTGCGCGCGCAGCCGTTGAGCGAACTGGCGCCGCAACTCTGGCGCAATACGCAGCAGGCGTTTCCCCGTCTGCGTCTACACCACGAAGACACGAGCCCATGAAGAAGATGAATACTATGGTTTCTGAGCAACGCGACGTTCCGGTGTCGATCTGGTGGGTGTTGCCGGGCGTAATCATCATTGCGCTGATGAACGGCGCGGTTGTGCTCAGTCTGGCCGAGTCGGGCTGGGCAAGCGGGTTGACGATACTCCCTGCGGTTGGAGCGCTGGCGCTGGCGGCTGGAGTAGGGCTGGCGATCTGGCGACGGCTCAACGGTCTGGCTGCGCACAGTTTGTCGGCGGCGCTGGCCATGATCTGGATTGTGCAGCAATTGGGGCCGTTGATGGATTCCCGGTTGCTCGGCTGGCGGGATCAGGCCGCTGAGCTGCTCATTCGCGTGATCAGTTGGGCGCGGGTGCTGGCAAATGGCGGTCGTGGCGAAGACATCCTGTTGTTTGTCGCAGCGCTGGCTCTGCTCTGCTGGTGGCTGGCGTATGCCACCGCCTGGGCAGTCTTTCGCCGACGGCAACCATGGCCGATGATTATCGCTAATGGCGCCGTCTTCCTGGTGAACTATACCTATGTCTTGCCTAAACCCGATGTGGAGGCGCTGATCTTGATCGCCAGCGCATTGCTGTTGCTGGTCTATCATCACGTGATGCAACGCCAGCGCGCGTGGGAGGCGCAACGCATCAGTTATCCCGATCTGTTGCCATTGCGCGCGCTGTGGGCGGCAACCGTGGTTGGCGCGGCCTTGATTGGTCTTACCGCGCTGTTGCCGGCGCAGATTCCGGCAGAACAGGCTCGCCAGACGTGGGATACGCTGCGCCAGCCGTTTCGGCTGGCGCGCGCCGCCTGGGAAGATGCCTTCAGCACAATCAACGCGCCTCCGGGCGCGGGTAGTATTTCGTTTACCACGCGCACTGCGCCCCTGGGCGGCGCGCGCGCCCCAGGCCTCGATCTGGTGATGAAAGTGCGCTCGACCCGCCTGGAATACTGGCGGGCCGTCGCCTTTGATCGGTACGATGGCTCAGGTTGGGCAAACACCACTGGCGAGCTGGCGCGGGCTGCGCTAGGGGCGACGACGGCGGAGCAGGCGCGCACACCGCTGGCGGCGGGCGATTCGATTGCGCTGAATGACCGACGCGCGCGGCGCGTGATTACCCAGACCATCACGCTGGCCCAGGATCGCAACGATAACCTGCTTCTCGCCGGCGGCGCAGTGAGTCAGTTCAGCGTCCCGGCGCAGCTCGAACACTTCATCATGCGCGATAGCAATGGCGGCATCGTCCCGATCTACGATGATCTGGCTCTGGCGACGGCGGCAACGCCGCTGGTGGCGGAGATGACCTACACAGTCACCGCGCTGGTCTCGTTTGCGGATGTGCAAACGCTCCGCGCCGCCGGCACCGATTACCCGCAGTGGGTGCGTGAACGATACTTGCAATTGCCGGCGAGTTTGCCGGCGCGGGTGCGGGCCGAGGCAGCGCGCGTGATTGCCGCTGCTAACGCAGAAACGCCGTATGATCAGGCGATTGCCATTCAAGAGTATCTGCGGCGATTCACGTACAGCGAGGATATTCCGCCGCCGCCGAGCACAGTTGATCTGGTTGACTGGTTTCTCTTCGAGCAGCGTTCTGGCTACTGTGATTACTTTGCCTCGGCAATGGTGGTGATGCTGCGTTCGGTGGGAGTGCCGGCGCGCTGGGTGCGCGGGTATGCCAGCGGCGATTTCGATCCTGACGAGGGGGTCTACATTGTGCGGGAAAATGTCGCCCATAGCTGGCCTGAAGTCTATTTTCCCGGCATCGGCTGGGAGCGTTTTGAACCGACGGCAGCCGATTACACGACGCCGCCTCAGCGTCCCCTGCAATCGGTGTTTGGCACGGAAGAGGAAGAGGGGGCTGTTGCCGGCGGCGCTGTGCCCAACCCTGGTCGGTTTGAGGAGTTAGAAGACGATCCACTGGCGGCCAGTTCGGGCAGCGGCGCCGGGCTTGATCCAGTTGTGACCGGTCGCTCTTCCGATACCGGCAGTGGTGAAGGGATGCAGTGGTTGTTCACCCTGCTTGCCGTCATCGGGGGGATTGGGGGAATGATCGGCCTCCTCCGCCTGCAACTGGCTTATGAGCTGCGCGGGTTGCGATTGGCAGCGGCGGCGTATGCCGAGATGAGCTGGTTTGCCGGTTGGGCGGGTTTGGGCCAGCGCAGCGCCGAGACGCCGCTTGAATACGCTCGCCGACTGGCAGCCGCATTGCCGGAGCATGCGGCCACAATCCATGCCATTGCCAGCGCGTATGTTGCCGAGCGTTATCGGCGGGGAGCCGCAACCCGCGTGCCGCCAGACGAAGCCCGGCAGATGTTGCAACGGTCGCTGCTGCGCTATGCTTTGCGTCGACTGATAGCGTGGCCATTGCGCGGCCAGACGGCGTAGACGTTGAGCTACCGTCTCCCTAACTCGCCCTGCTGCCAGCGGATATTCCCGCGCAAGAGCAGATTGGACGAGCGAAGTTTGTAGGCCAGATCAGCGGCCATATTGCGCATCACCAGATAGCCGATGCGCGGATTGCGCTGGCACAGACCGGCAAAATCACGCTCACGGATCACCAGCAATACGCATGGATCGACACAACTGACGGTTGCCGAGCGGGTAGCGCCGCCAAGGAGCACCATTTCACCAAAGCTCTGCCCGCTGTACAGCAGATTGATCGTCGCGGGCGCAAAACCACCCTGGGCCGTGCGGGTATTGAGCGAGATCCGCACACAGCCTTCGTGCAGGATGAACAGTTCGTCACCCTCATCGCCTTCGTTGAAGACGATTTGGTTGGCGCCGAGGCGCCGCACTTTGCAGATGGTTGCAATCTGCAACAGCTCTTCATCACTGAGGCCGCTAAACAACTCGACCCGGCGCAGATTTTCAACCACGCTCTGGCTCATACTTCCCCCCCCTTGCGATACCGGCGCTGGCACTATCCTGCTTTGCAACCAGGGCGTTTATCCGCCATAAACCGGGTTTGGGTTGCGGCCTGTCTGCTGGCAGGTTGCCTGCGGCTGCACCCTGATCAATCCCGGGCTGGCGCCTCCAGCGAGCGTGGATGCCCCTGTCGGCTGAGCGGCGTTAGCACCGGTTCGTGCATCAACCAGTGATAGCACACTGCGGCGAGCGGCGCTGCCAGCCAGTAGTTGAACAGCCGGAAAATAATCGCTGCCGGAATAGCCGCCGGCCCAACCCCCATCTGACTGAGCACAGCGACCAGGGCTGCTTCAACCGTGCCGCCGCCGCCCGGCAGCACATTGAAGGTTGACGTAACCAGCGCAATGCCGAATGCGGCGAAGACGACGGCAAAACTTGTGTCAGCGCCCAGCGCATGCAGCACGACCAGCATCGCCAGGCTGTGGCCACTGAGCGCGCTGAGCTGGATCAACACCAGCATGACAACGTCGTGCCGACGGTGGAGCAGCAGATGGCGACCGTGAGTAATGTCAGTTGCCAGATGGTCAATCCAGTGGTTGCTCCAGCGGCGGCGAGTAATCGATTGGATGAGATAGTGAACGCCCCCTAACCAGCGGCGCAGCGTCGATTCGCTCCGGGTGAGCACGAAGATCGCCGCGCCAATCACCGAGAGGCCAACCAGCGCTGCGACATAGCTGGCGCCAGCCGCTTCCAGCCCGCGCCAGGCGAAAAAGCCGACGCTGAACGAAAAGACCAGCAGCATGGCAACAACGTAACTCAACGTTTCCAGCGAGGCAAGCAAAGCCGACTCGCCTGCCGGGATGCCGCGCCGGCTGAAATTGCTTACCAGGAAAGCGTAGCTGCCGACTCCGCCAGCGGGCACCGACTGACTGATAACAATCGCGGTCAGCGCCATTGCCCACAGGCGCAGCAGGTTCATGCGATAACCCAGTGAACGGAGCACAACGTTGAACACCTGGGCGCTGATGAGATAACTGAAAGCGATCAATAGCCCCCCTACCAGTAACCAGCCCGGTTTCGCTTCGTTCAGCAGATCGAACGCTTCAGCAATCCAGTGCCGATTAAGGATAGCCAGAGTGACAATCCCAATACTGATGATTGCACTCGTGATCAATTTCCAGCGATTGAAGCCCATAAACAGCCTTTCGCGACGCGGCAATGAGTTTGAGCCAGGATGATGCGCAGTGGAGGTTGGCAGCAGGCGCGCCTTCGTTCGCGCTGATTTCATCGTTGGTTTCCGTTGGCCGGCACGGCGAGGCGCGTTACCAGACGATAGAGAAGGTGCTTTCTTTGCCGGTCGGTTCTTCCCAGTGGACTTCGACCCGTTCGACTTGCGCCTGGCTCGGACCACTGTAGCACCAACTGATGAGTTTTTGAACGGCTGGTCGACTTCCTTCAAAGACAGCCTCCACGCGACCATCGCTCAGATTGCGGACCCATCCCTTGACTTGCGCCTGGCGCGCGCGATCGCGGGTATAGGCGCGGAAGCTTACGCCCTGCACGCGGCCAGAGATGAAGACATGCGCTCGAACCAGATCCACACGCCACCCACCCGTATTCAGCGAAGAACTGCTTCCCAGCTCTGATGAACATTATAGCAACAAACTGAAACCAATGTTGAGTATAGCGCACTCGTGGCTGGTCTGCAACTCAAGCTGATAAAAGTGTTATTTTGCGCTGCCTTTGTTTCAAACTAAACAACAAACCGTGAAAATCGTAACAGTTAGAGGTCAAGCGCGGTTGCGATTCAGCTTTCGGTTGTTATACGCTTCAGACTTGGGTGAGAAGCGCTGTTTCACGCCAGCGCCCATGCTGGCTACGAGCTGAGAGTGATCGCATGGAGTGCTGAATCCATGAAGCAGATTCATCGTTGCTCAGTCAATAACTTGTGGTATGCTAGACGGCGCCGATATACGTCGGCGGTTGACGGAGCACGTTATGACATCGGTGACCGCACAGTTTCGCCTCTCGCTTACGCAGATCCCGTCGTCAGTATGGCGTATTCTCGCCCATAGTTTTCTGTTTGGCTTTGCCTTAAGCATTGCCGATATTCTGTTCAATTTCTATCTGGTCAGTCAGGGTTACACATTTAGTGACGTAGGTCTGCTCTCGATGGTCAGTCGGGCAGCAGGTATGATCATGGGTCTGCCAATGGGCTGGCTGATCGACCGGCTGGGGCCGCAGCGGGCTATGATCGGCGGGGTCGTCGGGTATGCGCTGGGATGGGTGGCCCTGTTGCAGGCGCCAGCGCTGCCGTGGTTGATCGCAGCGCAGTTTGTGGTTGGCGCGTGTTATCTGCTCGCATCGACCGCGGTGACCCCGCTGCTGGCGCTGGTCACCCGCGAGGCGCAGCGTCCGGTTGTGTTCGGGATGAATGCCTCGGCGACGCTGGTGGTGGGGCTGTTGGGTAGCGCGGTTGGTGGCGTGTTGCCGCTGCTGGCTGCCGGGATTATTGCGGCTGATCCCCAATCAACCGTCGCCTACCGGCTGGCGCTGACGACGGTGATCGGATTGAGTATTGTGGCGCTGCTGCCAGTGTTGAAGCGCCTGCCTGCGATCGTTGAAGCCAGTGGGAGCGCGATTGCCGAGTCGGGTCAGCGCGCTCGCCTGCCGCTCCGCCAGTTGGTCTGGTTTGCGGTGCCTTCGTTCTTGCTGGGGATTGGCGGTGGCGCGATCCTCCCGTTTCAGAACCTCTTCTTCCGCGATCAATTCGGCCTCAGCGACGCGAGCGTCGGGGTGGCGCTGGCGCTGGCCTCGCTGGGCGCGGGCATTGGCGCGCTCACCGGGGCGCCGATTGTGCGCAAAATCGGGTTGCAACGCGGCGCAGCGCTCTTGCGTCTCGGCGCCACGCCGGCGATGTTGCTCATGCTCACGCCGTGGTTGCCGGTCGCCATTGTCGGTTTCTTTGCGCGCGGGTTTTTCATTGCGGCCAGCTACCCGATGAATGACGCGCTGGTAATGGGCGCAACGCCGATTGCGCAGCGTGGCCTGGCCATGAGCCTGATGAGTCTGCTCTGGGCCGGCGGTTGGGCAGTATCGGCAGTGATCTGGGGATGGGTTGCGCCGGTTTTTGGCTACGGGCCGCAGATAGTGGCTGCGGCGCTGGCCTATGCGTTATCAGCGCTGGTCATCTGGAGTTTGAAACTTCACCCGAATGTTGGGAACACCTCTGCATAGGAGCAGAAAGCTATGGTCTGGAGTCCTGATTGGCTCGATCGTCCGGTGGCGCTGATTGGTTTGAGCGGATGCGGAAAATCAACCCTGGCCCGGTTGCTGGCGCGCGCCCTAAGCTGGCCGTGGTATGACACTGATGCGGCGGTGGCAGCGGCGGCAGGCATGAGCATTGCCGATCTGTTTCAGACATTCGGCGAAGCCGAATTTCGCGCCCGCGAGACGGCAGCGCTGGCAGAGGCGTTGCAGGAAGCGCAGGTGATTGCAACTGGCGGCGGGATCGTGTTGCAACCCGAAAATCGGCAGTTGCTCCACGAGCGGTCCACGGTGGTCTGGCTCGATGCGTCAGATGCAACGATCCTGGCCCGGCTGGCTGCCGATGCTGTGCAGCGGCCATTGTTGCAGGGTGATGCGGCAGCGCGGCTGGCCGAGTTGCGCGCGCGGCGGGCGCCGCTGTATGCCGAGCTGGCCGATGTGACGATTGCAACCGATGACCGCGCGCCGCTCGATCTGGTGCAGGAGGTGATTGCCGCACTGCGACGGGGTGGCAGGCGGTAGGAAGAATCTGCCCGGAGCGACGTTGGCGCGCAACGTCGCTCCGGGTTGTCAGCAGGCTATCAGCCGCGTCGGAAGACGAAGTTGTCGCCTGCCACATCCACCAGGATCGTGCTGCCCTCCGGGAAGGCGCTCTGCAGCAGTTGCAACGCGAGCGGGTTCTGGATGCGTTGCTGGATGACCCGCTTGAGCGGTCGCGCGCCATAAACCGGATCGTATCCTTCAGCAGCCAGCTTCTCGCGCGCGGCGGCGGTGAGTTCCAGTTGCAGCTTGCGATCGGCCAGCAAACGGCGCAATCGGTTGAGCTGGATATCGACGATGCGATCGATATGCTCGCGGCTGAGCGGCGAAAAGACGATCACTTCGTCGATCCGGTTGAGAAACTCAGGTCGAAGCACACCGCGCAACTCTTCCATCACGGCGGCCCGGATCTCGCTCTGATCTGCGCCTGACCGGGTCAACTCCTGAATGGTGGCGCTGGCGATGTTGCTGGTCATAATCACCACCACGTTCTTGAAGTTGACCACGCGCCCCTGGCCATCGGTGAGGCGCCCGTCATCAAGCACCTGCAACAAGACGTTGAAGACATCGGGATGCGCCTTCTCGATCTCGTCGAACAGCACCACGCTGTAGGGCTTGCGGCGAACGGCCTCAGTCAACTGGCCACCCTCGTCATAGCCGACATAGCCGGGCGGAGCGCCGATCAGGCGGGCCACCGAGTGCTTCTCCATGTACTCCGACATGTCGATGCGCACCATCGCCTGTTCGTCGTCGAACAGGAACTCGGCCAGCGCGCGGGCCAGTTCGGTCTTGCCGACACCGGTCGGGCCAAGGAAGAGGAAACTGCCCAATGGCCGGTTCGGGTCTTGCAGACCGGCGCGAGCGCGACGCACTGCGTTAGCCACTGCGGTCACCGCTTCATCCTGGCCGACCACGCGCTGATGCAACCGCTCCTCCATGTGCACCAGCTTCTCAATCTCACCCTCAAGCAACTTCGTGACCGGAATGCCCGTCCATTTCGAGATGATCTCGGCGATATCGGTTTCGGTCACCTCCTGGCGCAGCAAACGGCTGTGCTCGTTCAGCTTCGCCTCAGCCTGCTGCAACTCGCGCTCGAGCGAGACCAGGGTGCCGTATTGCAGTTCGGCAGCCCGGTTGTAATCGTACTGCCGTTGCGCCTGCTCGATTGCCGCGCGGGTCTGTTCGATCTTCTCTTTCAATTGCTGGATGCGTTCCAGCTCCTGGCGTTCACGCTGGATCTGCGCTTCCAGCGCAGCGCGCTGCTCACGCAGGTTGGCCAGCTCCTGTTCGAGCTTCTCTAAGCGCTCCTTGCTCGCCTGATCTTTCTCTTTGCGCAGCGCCTCCCGCTCAATTTCCAACTGCATCATCCGTCGCTTGAGATCGTCAAGCTCCTGCGGATCAGATGTAATCTCCATGCGCAGGCGAGCTGCTGCCTCGTCGATCAGGTCAATCGCCTTGTCAGGCAGGAAACGATCCGAGATGTAGCGATCCGACAGCATGGCAGCGGCAATGATCGCGCCGTCGGTGATGCGCACGCCGTGATGAGTCTCGTAGCGCTCCTTCAGACCGCGCAGGATCGAGATGGTATCTTCGACTGACGGCGGATCGACCATGACCGGCTGGAAGCGCCGTTCAAGCGCAGCGTCTTTCTCGATGTGCTTGCGATACTCATCAAGCGTGGTCGCGCCGACCATGTGCAATTCACCGCGAGCCAGCATCGGTTTCAGCATGTTGCCGGCGTCCATTGCGCCTTCGGCGGCGCCAGCGCCAACGACGGTATGCAGCTCGTCCACGAAGAGAATAACGTCGTCGCGCTCCTGAATCTCTTTGAGCACGGCTTTAAGCCGCTCTTCAAACTCGCCGCGATACTTCGCGCCGGCGATCAATGCGCCCAAATCGAGCGCGATCACCCGCTTATTCTTCAACGCTTCCGGGACATCGCCGCGCACGATGCGCTGCGCCAGCCCCTCGACAATCGCCGTCTTGCCGACACCCGGCTCACCGATCAGCACCGGGTTGTTCTTGGTGCGGCGCGAGAGAATCTGGATGACGCGCCGAATCTCTTCATCGCGGCCAATCACCGGATCGAGCTTATTGCGCGCTGCCAGTTCGGTCAGATCGCGCCCGTACTGCTCAAGCGCGGCGTAAGTGCCCTCAGGATTGGGGCTGGTGACCCGTTGTGCGCCGCGCACTTCGCGCAACGCCTGCAAGAGCTTCTCGCGGGTAATGCCGGCCTGCTTCAGCACACGCTCGGCGCCGCCGCCGGCGTGATCGAGGATCGCCAGCAGGAGATGTTCCGTGCTGACATACTCATCGCCGAACTGGGCCAGTTCATCATGCGCTCTGACCAGCACCGCGCGCGCGCGCGAGCTGAACTGCACTTGCGCGCCGCCGCCGCTCATGCGCGGGAAGCGAGCAATTTCGTTATTCACCTGCTGCTTCAGCGCGCCGACCGGCACATCTAACTTCGCCAGCACCTGCGGCACCACGCCATCGCTCTGGTCGAGCAAGGCGAAGAGCAGATGCTCAGGTTGAACTTCGGCGTTTCCCAATCGCTCGGCGGCTGCCTGCGCCGCAGCGATGGCCTCATACGATTTCTGTGTAAAACGATTTGTATTGAAGGACATACGTCCACCTCCTGTCTCGTGCTGATTGTACTGTAGCAGAACGGTATCTGCGCCTCACTAGCGCAGTATTAACGTTCTATTGGAATTGCGTGACTTTTGGCATGTTGCAACGGTTTCTTTCATGAGCGATCGTGAAACGCGCGGAGGTGACGATGGACATGGAATTTGTGCCGTGGTATCGGCGGCCCCAGCGGCTGCTGGCCGTGGTTTGCGCTGTTATCGGCGGCCTGTTGATTGCCTTTGGGCCGGAAGCGCGGACGACACTTTGGTCGGCAACGCAGGCCGCAGAATCAACCGACTCGATGTGGGATGAGGCTATGCCGACACCCACTACAGCGCTGCTGGTCGTGTACGTTTCCGGCGCAGTGGCGGCGCCTGATGTCTACCGGCTGCCAGCCGGGGCGCGGGTCATCGATGCGTTGCAGGCCGCCGGCGGTCTGACCGAAGTTGCCGACATCAGCGCGCTCAATCTGGCTGCGCCCGTGCGCGATGGCGAACAGGTGCGGGTAGCGCGGATGGGAGAAACCATTGCGCTGCCGGAAACAAGTGGCGCGAGTGGCTTGATCAACCTCAACCGGGCCAGCGCTGCCGAGCTGGAAGAGTTACCAGGAATTGGCGCAACGCTGGCAGCGCGCATCGTGGCGCGGCGCGAGAGTCAGGGGCCGTATCGGAGCGTTGAAGAACTGCGTGAGGTGAGCGGCATCAGCGAAAAGCTCTTTACCCAGATTGCGCCGCTGGTCACAATTGGGCCATAGGCAACAGTTGCGTCAACAACCTTGCGCGAATCGTCATCGTCGCATATACTCGCGGTGGGACGACCGGCCCGGCTCATGATCAGCCCGACAGGGCGATCGAGTTTGCGCCACTGGTAGGCTGAACGGAGCTGGCGGCTGGGTTGGAGTCAAACCAAGCGCAAAAAGTGAGAGGATATGCGGCGAACGAAAATTGTTGCCACGCTTGGGCCGGCGACGAGCACTCCCGAACGGATTGCCGGCTTGATTCGGGCCGGCATGAATGTGGCCCGGCTCAACTTCTCGCATGGAACACACGCCGATCATGCGGCGCGCATTGCGATGGTGCGGCGCGCGGCGGCGGAAGCGGGCAGGCATGTCGCCATTCTGCAAGACTTGCAGGGGCCTAAAATTCGCACTGGCCCGCTGGCTAACGGTCAACCGGTTGAGCTGGTAGCCGGGCAACGGTTTGTGATTACCGTCGAGCCGATCATTGGCGACAGCAACCGGGTGAGCACGACGTATCGCGCGCTCCCGCTCGATGTGCGCCCGCGCGACCGGATTTTGCTGTCGGATGGACTGATCGAACTGGTCGTCACCGGCCACACTGACACTGAAGTCGAGACGGAAGTCGTGCATGGCGGGCGTCTGCGTGAGCATCAGGGCATCAACCTGCCGGGGGTGCGGGTCAGCGCGCCGGCAGCGACCGAGAAGGATCTGGCCGATCTCGCGTTTGGGCTGGAGCACGGCGTGGATTACGTGGCACTCTCGTTCGTGCGGCGCGCGAGCGACGTGCGCGAGGTGAAGGAATTCATCCGGCGCGCCGGCAAGCAGACGCCGGTGATTGCCAAGATCGAGCGGCCAGAGGCGCTTGATGTTTTGCCGGAGATTCTGGCCGAGGCTGATGGAATTATGGTGGCGCGCGGCGATCTCGGTGTTGAAATGCCGCCAGAGCGGGTGCCGATTGTCCAGAAGCAGATCATCGAAGCGGCCAACCAGGCGCTCATTCCGGTGATCACTGCCACTCAGATGCTCGAATCGATGATCCACAATCCGCGGCCAACGCGGGCCGAGGCCAGTGATGTGGCGAATGCGATCATTGATGGCACCGACGCAGTGATGCTCAGCGGCGAGACGGCAGCCGGCGCCTATCCGATTGAGGCGGTGCAGATGATGGCGCTGATCGCCGATGCCGTGGAGGATACATTCTACAGCCAGCAGCATCATGCCGCATCTCGCTGGTCGATTACGCCGTCGCAGTCAACCCCGCGCGCGATTGCGGCAGCGGCCTGCACAATTGCCAACACGTTGCCGGTGCGCTTCATTGCTGTGCTAACCCAGAGCGGTTCCAGCGCGCGCCTGGTTTCGCACTACCGTCCGGGGGTGCCAATCCTGGCCTTCTGCCCCAATGAAGAGACAGCCCGTCGCACCAGTCTCTATTGGGGCGTCACCCCGATTGTCATTGAAGCGCGTGATCGGCTCGATGAACTGGAACAGCAGATTACGCGGTTGCTGCGTGATGCAGGGATGGTGCGGCGCGGCGATCTGGTGGTGTTGAGCGGCGGCCATCCGGTCTATCGCTACGGGCCGACCAACTTTCTCAAGGTGATGACCATTGAGTAGGAGCGGCGGTAGCCTGATCCCTCTACCTGAAGTGGTCGATGCTGGATTGGGAATCGCGCCGGGATCGGTCTGTTATCGCGCCCCTCTCCTGCGTAGCGGGAGAGGGGCTGGGATGAGGATGGAGAGCATCTCAACGCTATCTGCGCGCAGCCGTTATCCTTCGGATCTATCCGCTCGCGAACCTGTCTGCGCCGGAAGTTGCTCGACACCTGGAGATAGGCGGCAGAGAGCGGCATCGCACTCGTTGCGCAGCAACAACGGATGTGGTCATCGCAGCACTGATTCCGGTCAGGCTTGACACCGCCTGCTGCGGGTGATACGCTGTAGCTGCTGACAGCAGCGAGAGCGGACGCGCGCCGCTGCATGAAGCTGAACCCGATCCAACGTTGCGTGCCGGCAGGGGAGTAGATTGATGTCGCAGAACGAAATAACAGTGGCTCAGGCGTTGCGCATTCTGTCTGTTGAGCTGGATCATGCGGTGTCGCTGCGCCAAATGGCAGAAATGATCCACGAGCGACTGCACAAGCGCGCTGCTGAGGGCACAGTGCGCAACTGTCTGCGTTGGGCGGAAGCGGAGCATGGCTGGGTTCACGTAGCGCGGGCGCAATATCTGCCCCTGCGGCTGGCGCTGGATGGCGCGCGGTTTCGTTGCTGGCCGTTTGAGCGAGACATTCACAGTGGTCAGTTGCCGGCAGCGCATTTTTATCCATTTGCGCTGTTTCGCGGCGCGTCGTTTCCTCGCATCTACGACGAACAGGGCAATGAGCTGGCGCTGATCGAACGTTCGCAGACCGAGTGGCAACTTCCCCTGGGTCATCTAGCGCTTGACCTTCGCCAGTGGTTTCAGCAGCATCAGATGAAGGTCGGCGACAGCATTCTGGTTGAGGTGCGCTACAAAACGCAGCTCGAATTTCATCTGGCTTACGAACCTGCGGCGGCCTTTCGCGCCGAAGCGGTCACCCAGCAGGATCGAGCATTGTGTGATGCGATTGCGCAACGGCTCAGCGCAGCGCCCATGCTGGCTGAGCGGATCATCCTGCCAATCATCGCCTCTGCGCCATGGCGCGCGGCCTATCCGGGTCAGCCCTGGCAATATCTGGTGCTGGAAGATCCGCGAATGTTCCTGCGCAATGATGTCGAATTGATGCTGCGGGATCGGAGCAGTCCGCTGCTGTGGGAACGGTTGTTTGACCATCGCCAGGCTGTCTTCAGGCCAGGCCAAGTCACCACTGCGCGGGTCAGCCCGATTGCGCGCGAGTTGCAAGAAGAAATCAACGCACTCCAACAGGCGATCCAGCGTTCTCGTGAGCAGGACGCCCGCGCCGGCGTTTGGGACGGCAAGTTCGCGATGGCGGCGGTTGATGCTCTGGAGCGTGATGATGATGACGATGACGACGATGACCTGTTCGATCTCGACTGGTTTGAGCGGTATCCGTCAGCGTTTCGCCTGACCGATGAGGCTTTGCAGCGAGTGTATCAGTTGCTGCCGGAAGACACGCGGCAACGACTGGCGCAGGCGACTCCAGAGGAAGCGGAAGTCATTCTTGCGCAGCAACTTAATTATCTGCTGGTGCGCGCGCCTGACCTCTTCCCGCGCATCGAAGACCTCGGCATTGTGCCGATCGGCTCGTCGGAAACCGTCACCGACCAGCGGGAGGCCGCCCTGCTGATCGATCCTGATGACCTGTCAGGATTTTTCTCTGACGATGATGACGATTTCGACGACGACGACGATTTCTTCGCTGATGATGACGATGATGAGGAAGAGGGCGAGTATCAGGCTCTCGAACGCAATCATCTGCTGCTGGCTCAGTTCAGGGATTATCTGCGCGAGATGGGGAAGAAGGCAGAGACCTTCCATGCGCATCGGCGGCTCGTTCGCCTGTATGGCGATTTTCTGGCCAGCTTCTACCATCGCTCGCTTGAGCAAGGCGATTATGCGACGCTCGACGAGTTTCTGTTTTACTACTATCCCCGCCATTTCCATCATCCGTCTGGCCGGCAGGCGCGCGATCTATGCGGTTCACTGCGACAGTTTTACGGGTTTCTGAAAGATCGTGGCATCATTCAGGATGATCGCTTCGCGCGCGCAATCTGGCAGCGCCGCATGCAGGTTGCTCAGTTGGTGTCGCTTTACGAAAAGGTTGCCCGGCGCTATCCTGAACAGGCAGAGCTGCGCGCCAGCCTCTTTCAGCCGTATCTCGCATAGGCGCTGCGCTCGCCAGTCTCGGCAGAGTGCGCCTGTCTCGGCGCACTCTTATTGTCTCACCGGCGCTGCCCGGCTCAGGTGGTGATCCTCGCCTTTGCTGATCTGAGGAGTATGTCATGGTTGTCTACACTGTTGCCATGCCGTTTCCCCACAGCCATCTCTTCCATGTTCGGATCGATCTCCAGCGTGATGATACCGGTGATGTGCTGATGTCGCTGCCAGCCTGGACGCCTGGTTCGTACATGATCCGCGAGTTTGCCCGCCACGTGCAGGAGTTCCAGGCCACTGACGGTGAAGGAACGCCGCTGCCGTGGCGCAAGATCAGCAAGGATACCTGGCTGGTCGAGGCGGGCGCAGCGACGCAGGTGACGGTGACGTACAGGGTATATGCGTTTGAACTCACTGTGCGCACCAGTCATCTTGATGGCACGCACGGCTACTTCAACGGCGCCAACCTTTTGATGTATGTTCACGGACGGATGCGCGAGCCGCTGACGCTCCATGTCGATCCGCCAGCGGGCTGGCAGGTGACAACCGGCCTGACGCCGCTCCCGTCCGATCCGGCGTGGCCCACGCGGGCGTCGTTTCAGGCTGCCGATTACGATGAGTTGATCGATTGCCCGGTAGAGTGCGGGACGCACCGTCTGCTCACCTTTACCGTTGATGGGATTCCGCACCGGCTGGCGATCTGGGGGCGCGGCAACGAAGATGAGGCGCGGCTGCTGGCCGATACGCAGCGAATTGTCGAAGCGCAACGCGCATTTTTTGGCAGCCTGCCGTACCGCGACTACACCTTCATCCTGCATCTGACCGATGGGCGCGGCGGTGGGCTTGAGCATCGCAACAGTGTCTCGAATATGGTTGATCGCTGGACATTCGGCACCGAGCAGGGGTATGAGCGTTATCTGAGTCTCACCTCGCACGAGCTGTTTCATGCCTGGAACGTGAAGCGGTTGCGTCCGGCGCCGCTGGGGCCGTTCGATTATCAGCGCGAAAACTATACGCGCCTACTCTGGCTGATGGAGGGAGCGACCAGCTATTACGATGATCTGCTGTTGGTGCGGGCGGGACTGATGAGCGAAGAGCGATACCTGACCAAACTGGCTGACAAGATCGTCCAGTTGCAGAGCCAGCCTGGGCGTCGTCTGCAAAGTCTCGAACAGAGCAGTTTCGACGCCTGGATTAAGCTCTACCGTCCAGATGAAAACAGTCTCAATTCCAGCATTTCGTACTATCTGAAGGGATCGCTGGTCTGCTGGATCTTCGACATGGCCATTCGCGCGCAGACAGGCGGTGAACGCAGTTTTGATGATGTGATGCGCTATCTGTACCAGCGGTATCCGATTGAGGGGCCGGGCATTCCTGAAGACGGCGCGGTGCTGGCCGCGCTGGAAGCCATTGGGGGCGACAATGGCGAGTTGCGGTCGTTGTACCAGCGCTACGTGAGCGGAGTTGACGAACTCGACTATGCGGCGGCGCTGGCCGTGGTTGGTCTCGAACCGCGCTGGCGCTATCGTTCACCGCGCCCTGATGGTCAGCCGCCAGCCTGGCTGGGCATCAATCTGCGCAAACAGGGCGAACGCACAGTGGTAGCGACAGTGCGCAGCGACGGGCCAGCATACGAAGCGGGAGTGTACGCCGGCGATGAACTGGTGGCTTTCGATGGCTGGCGAGTGAATGAAGAGCGGCTCAACCAGCGCCTGCTTGAGCGGCGACCTGGTGAGACCGCGCGGTTGACCCTCTTCCGCGACGATTCTCTGATTGAGGTAGCGGTGACACTGGGTGTTGCGCCGTATGATATGCTATCGCTTGTGCCCGTAGCGGCGCCAACCGAGGCGCAGAAGCAGGCGCGAGCGGCGTGGCTGGCGCGCTACCATCCAGACTGGTAAGCTACGGCAAACACTACTCATTTGTAGCAGCGCTACGCGAGCAATAACACAGGCATCACGCATGACAACCACAGAGACATTGAAGGCGATGGCCGCAGCGGCGGCAGTGGCGTTGATCGAACCGGGCATGGTGATCGGGCTGGGGTTTGGCAGCACAGCAGCTTACGCTACCCGCATGATCGGCGAGCGACTGGCCAGTGGTGCGCTGCGCGATATTGTTGGTGTGCCGTGCGCCGAAGGTACGGCAGCGCTAGCGCGCGAGCTGGGCATTCCGCTGACCACGCTCGATGAAGTCGCTGCGGTCGATCTAACCATCGACGGCGCCGATGAAGTTGATCCGCAGATGGCATTGATCAAGGGCGGCGGCGGCGCGTTATTGCGTGAAAAGATGGTTGCGCAGGCCAGCCATCGGGTGGCTATCATCGTTGACGAGAGCAAGTGTTCGCCCCGCCTCGGCACGCGCTTCGCGCTGCCGGTTGAGGTTGTTGATTTCGGGCATCGGGCAACTGCGCGCTGGCTGGAAGGGCAAGGCGGTAGCGCGCGGGTACGGCTGCGGGCTGATGGGCAACCATTCCGCACCGATCAGGGCAATCTCATCATCGACTGGGCCTGCGGGCCGATCGCCGATCCGGCAGCGCTGGCGGCCCGGTTAGCGGCGCGGGCCGGCATTGTTGAGCACGGCCTTTTTGTCGGCATTGCCACCGATCTTTTCGTTGCCGGTCGCGATGGCGTGCGGCACGAAGTGCGCGCAGTTGCGGTACAATAGCTCACCGGTTACGCGCGCATGTTGCGCAGTGCGCAGATGTGTTGAGAACAGCAGGAATCAGTATGCGGCTTGCGCCCTCAATTCTAACCGCCGATTTTGCTCGTCTGGGTGAGCAGGTTGCAGCAGCGTGCGCTGCCGGGATCGACTGGATCCATCTCGATGTCATGGATGGTCGGTTTGTGCCGAATATCAGCTTCGGGCCGCTGGTCGCGCGCGCCCTGCGTCCGCTCGCCGATCAGTACGGCGCGCTGCTTGACGCTCATCTGATGATCGTCGAACCAGAGCGCTATCTGGCCGATTTTGCCGCTGCCGGCGCTGACCTGATCACGGTGCATGCCGAAGCCACGCCGCACCTTCACCGGGCCATTCAGATGATTCATGGGCTGGGCAAGCAGGCAGGGGTGGCGATCAATCCGTCTACCCCGCTCAGCGCCATCGAAGAAGTGCTCGATCAGGTTGAACTGATCTTGCTGATGACCGTCAATCCCGGTTTTGGCGGCCAGACTTTCATTCCATCCACGCTCGCCAAAGTCCGGCGGCTGAAGAGCATGGTGGGCGATCGCGGGCCTGAGATCATGGTCGATGGCGGGGTCAATCCAGACACGATCGCCGCCTGTCGCGCTGCCGGAGCCACGGTTGCGGTGGTTGGTTCGGCGGTGTTTGGCGCGCTGCCGGTTGCCGATGCGATTGCGGCTTTGCGCGCGGCGCTGGCGGAAGTTTCGCACACAGTGTAAACGATACAGTTCAAGGTGACGTATGTATCTGGCCGGTGACATTGGCGGCACGAAGACAATTCTGGCTTTGTTTGATCCGGCATCCGGGCCGCACCACCCAATTGCCGAGCAGACCTTCGCCAGTGGATCGTACTCTGGTCTGACCGCGATCATCAGGGAGTTCCTTGCCCAGCATCCCGCCGAGATTGCCGGCGCCGCCTTCGGCGTGGCCGGCCCGGTGATGGGCGGACGGGCCAGCATCACCAATCTTTCGTGGGTCATCGATGCCGCTGAGTTGAGCGATGCCTTGCATGGCGTTCCTGTGCGCTTGCTCAACGATCTGGAAGCGATTGCCCAGGCGGTACCCATCCTCGAACCAGCCGATCTGGTGACACTCAACCCTGGCCAGCCCGTTGCCGGGGGCGCGATTGGCGTCATTGCGCCCGGCACCGGTCTCGGCGAGGCATTTCTAACCTGGGATGGGACGCGCTACCGGCCCCATCCCTCCGAGGGCGGTCATGCCACCTTTGCGCCGCGCAATGCCATCGAGCGCGCGCTGCAAGCCTACCTGCTCCAGCGCTTCAATCACGTCAGTTACGAACGGGTCTGTTCCGGGATGGGGATCCCCAACCTGTATGCCTTCGCGCGCGACGAACTGCTCCAGCGTGAAACGCCGGAGGTGGCCGAACAGTTGGCCGTTGTGGTCGATCAAACGCCGGTCATCGTCAGCGCCGGCATGTCAACCGACGCGATGTGTCTGGTCTGCCGTACCGCGCTGGAATTGTTCGTAGATATTCTGGCAGCCGAAGCGGGCAACCTGGCGCTCAAGGTGCTGGCTACAGGCGGGGTGTATATCGGCGGTGGCCTGCCCCCGCGCATGCTGCCCTTGATCAGACGCAAACGCTTCCTGCACATCTTCCGCGACAAAGGTCGCTTTAGCGAGTTGCTGGCGCGCGTGCCGATCCACGTCATTCTGGAGCCGAAGGCCGGCTTACTCGGCGCGGCAGCGGCAGCGATGACTTGACGCGACAGGGTTTATGGTGCAATCTTAACACTAATCCCGCAAACAGGAGCGCTGCGTGTATGGAGGGTGAGAGCGCCGCCACCTATGACCCCAGCAAATACCCGTTGCCGGCGGTAACGGTCGATGTGGTCATCTTCAGCCTGATCAATCGAACATTGCACGTCTTGCTGGTGCAGCGCAAACGCTGGCCGTTCGAGGGCCGCTGGGCGATTCCCGGCGGATTCATTCGACTCGACGAGTCGCTCGAAGAAGCTGCGCGTCGCGAACTTGAAGAAGAGACCGGCGTGCGCGATGTCTACCTCGAACAGCTCTACACTTTTGGCGATGTGCAACGCGATCCGCGCCACCGGGTAATCAGCGTCGCTTACATTGCGCTCGTCCGCGCCGATGCGCAGACCATCCGCGTCAGCGACGAGAGCAACGATGTGCGCTGGTTCCCGGTGGATCAAGCGCCGACGCCGCTGGCCTTCGATCACGACCAGATTCTGGCCTACGCGCTCTCGCGTCTGCGCTCAAAGCTGGAATACACGACCCTGGCGTTCCAGTTGCTGCCTGAAGTCTTTTCGATCCTGGAATTGAAGCACATCTACGAGCAGATTTTGGGCGAGAAGCTCGACAAAGGCAATTTTTACCGCAAGATCAAAGAAGCCGGCATCCTCGAAGAGACTGCCCTGGTGCGCGAGGGGCGCGGGCGACCGACGCGCCTCTGGCGTTTCCGCCGCGACCGTTCGGGCGACAAGCAGTTTGTGTTCCGCTGGCGCGAAGATCGCCGCGAGAGCTGAGGGGCGCAGGGTTTTCAATGATGTCGAGCCGCGCGCCGCGCGGCGTGGCCATCTCCAGATCGCCCTCACCCCTGCCCCCGCTCCCAGCGGGAGCGGGGGGGAGCAGAAGCGGGCGGTGAGGCATGGATCGCGCTCAAGCGGGAGATTGCTGCGGGCGCTATCGCGCCCTCGCAATGACATGGGGGTCCGCTCACGTAGGGGATTGCTGCGGGCGCTACCCCGCCTGCGCAATGCCATTCACCAGCGAACCCTTAGAGCGTTTGTGGTGCAACCCTCGCCCGCTTGCCCTTCCCCCCGTCGCCGCTCCCGCTTTCCTTATGTCATTGCGAGCCGCGCGCAGCGCGGCGTGGCAATCTCCTGCTCAGGCGCAAGGATGTCTCTTTTCATTGCGCACCCGCCCAGGGATCGGGGACAGCGCAGCACTCGCCAGCCTCCCTCGCAGGCGATGGCGATGCGGCACG
>FWPU01001768.1_pt1 | contig 63020 bp, 57 predicted proteins | sample 2228361 | NCBI WGS metagenome assembly FWPU01 (sample SAMEA103939777, study PRJEB20133) | metagenome
CCTCAGTCGCCCTACGGGCTCCTTCGGACGTCCCGGAATCGTGTTTCTTGGCGTTGGACATGCATTCTCTCCTTCAGAACATTTTCCATCACAAATGTTCCCAGTGCACTGTCCAATGAAATCGTGGGCCGTGGGAACCGACGCTGTGCTCAATCATCTCCATTCCCTGCCTGGTAAGCCGATGGTGGACGGGTTCCCCCGAGGTGAGATCAAGCAGTTCTTCCGCACATCTCGGGGTGAAGCGGTAGAGCTTCATCGCTCCCACTTAAGTGAAAACCGCATTCGGACAATGCTGTTAAACATCGTCTACGCCGATCGCTGGGGCACATCGCCATTCGACGTCGCGTTCAAGGGGAATGAGCCGCATGTAGATCACATCTACCCCCAATACATGTTGCGCTCGAAGATGGGCATGGGAAGTGCGGAAATAAATGACATTGGTAATCTCAGGCTGTTCGGAGCCTCTGACAACATCCGGAAACGCGGGGAGTTGCCAGATTCTTATTTCGCCAGATTGAAGAAGCACGGGGTCCCCATCGAGAAGCACCTGCTCGTTTCCCGGTTCGCAGCGGATCCGCAGCTACTCAAATTTGCCCCAGAGACGTTCCGGGAGTTCCGCGAGGCGCGACGAGAGGAGATCTGGCGCTCGCTAAAGCGAACCGTCGCCCCCGAAGTGGCAGAGCACGAGGCGGCAGCAGCGTCGCGAGCAGGCGATGAGCCACAATCTATCCTGCGTCTGAATGCTGCGACTGCCACCAACTGTCTGTTTGAAGGCGAGCACCGACGCTCGGCGGAGAGATTTAGAGCCGTCCGGCCTGAGGTCGGACAACCCGTGCCCCGCTGTTAACCAATTCCTGGTTCTGGTGCAGAGACGGGGAGAAACGGCCTCCGGCAAACGTCGCCAAGGCGCACGGCTGGCGGTTCAAGCGGGATTCGGCTCGAAGCGGAGAGACGCGGAAGTGCCGAAAACACGGCCCGTTGCGGACTTGTGGACGGACGAGAGGCGTTAACGGGCGGGTGGAGAATCGTTGCGGGGAAAAGGTTTGGCTCCCCGAGTCAAACAAAGGGTGTGCAGGGAAGTAGAGATAGCCCTCAAGCGATTGATAATAGACAACCTAGGCAAACCACAACTACGGAGTCGCAGAGTCGCCAGCCGCAACGCGTCCTCCCAGGGTGTCGTGAAAGTGCGCCATCACGCGCCGTTTAGACACCGTCCAATCTTGCCCTGTCCTGTTCCCAGATTTGGAGTAACGCGGCCTTGAATTGGCAGTTGGCGGCGTATTCCGACTGGCTCAATCCTGCTTTCCGTAGCTTTCCGTCTCAGCTGTCGTGCATCAACAGTCAACAGTCGGCATCCCGGCCAGCGTGACGCGATCAGTAAGGTCATTCTTCCGCCCAGTCGACGACCTTCGGCCTTCTGCAGGCTGGCGACGGGGTAGATTCTCGCGTTCACCGTTCACTTTCCGCTCAGTTGAGGCCCTCGCCTTCCCCATTTTGGTATTTGCCTCTCGCAGCCGACGAAACGCTGAGGTCTCAGTCACGCCGGAGTACTACCAAATCTTGGTATCCCAGTCCAAGCTCTCTGTAAGAAACGATTTCAAAGAAGGTGGACCATGTTTGCATCACATACTCCTTCGTTTGAAACGTCGTGTGATAGAACTCTGGATGTATCCCCCGCAACTTCGATGACCGTTTAAAGAGTATTCCTTGGGCTCGTAGCGTGGCTAGCTCGTCTACCCGCAGTTCTTTCGCCGTTCCCGCTCCATGCACGCTCACCAGAAGCAAGCCTCCAGGGCGCAAGATTCGACGGAGTTCGGCGAGCCACCGTAATTGATACTTCTCATCAATGTGAGTAAAGACAGAAATTGCGTAAACGCAATCGAATTCAGCATCCAAAAAATTCAGCGGAGGAGTGTCTCGGTTAGTGCAGAAACTGCCCCGTAGATGTTCACGACACCATTGGACTGCCATACAATCGATGTCTGTGCCGAAGAAACGAATGTTCGGAAATCTGGAGATTAACCAAATAAGTGTTCTGCCGCAACCACACCCGAAGTCGAGAACTGTATTCATGTGGTTCAATGGTGCCCCAACCTCATCGAGCGTTCGCTCGATGGCGACGGCTAACCGTTGACCAACATCGAGAAAGAGCCTAATGTCGAGGCTTTCGGAAACCTTGTACCGGAGAATGGGTGGCGGAACTGTAATATGCGGAGACCTAAAAACCGCTTCTAAAGCATTACGCAAAGCACAGCGGACATAGAGAAGTGTTCGAAAGGACAGATAATACAAGGTCTTTGCAACCTGATACACTTCTCGTGAGACTAAACTCTTACATGCGGTGTCGTCCCTAGGGCTCATTCGATTGAACATAACCCGTCATCCCCAGACGCCGGGGATCACAATTGCCATCATAGCACCTTCGGAGCTCTCAGGTCTTTTGGTGCTATGCGCGGCATGGCTGGAGGGTGCTTACTTGCCAGAAGGGATGCAGGCGTCTGAGATCCAGCAGCTTAGCTTCAAGTCGCGGCTCTGCCTGCCCAGTGATTGCCATCGCCGTTTTCTCTCGCCAGTCCGACGGCGAAGCTGCCTGTGCAGTGCCCGCACGCGGGGCGGACCTGCGCAGAGAACGTAGACGGTCTCGCGCCCAGCGGTGCGGCCGGCGCCGTGCTGCGACGCCAGAGGCGACAGTCGGCCTGGGTCGCAGCCCATCAGTAGTAGTCGTTGCTGATCTGGGCAACCGTTATAATGGGCCCAATGGACCCGATTGTGGACCTTCCAAAGAGTTAGGATATGGCGGCTTTAGCAGAGACATTGACGGAAGGAGAAGCGAGGACGACGAGGCGAAGACAGCATTCCCAGAAGTTCACGGGATAATGTCATGCCATCTCTGTACATTCATTCTTCCTCGAATGCGTTCAGCGCGCTGTCTTCCATTCGGAGACAGAGCTTTGAGGTCTTTCATTCTTCGCTGATTAGCTGATTTGAATGAGCACGGCGCTGAGCAGGCGCAAAAGCGAGGCCTCGTTGGGAAACAGATGGGCCACGCGGGTGCGCCGCTTTATCTCCAGGCTGAGGCGGTCAAGCAGGTTGGCCGTGCGCCGGCGGCGGAGGTATTCGGGCGGGAGCAAGAACAAGGTCAGAGACCCGGGCACGTTGAGTGCCATCAGGGCTGCTAGTTAGGCACCGCCGCCTTCTGCCAGCTGAGCGTCTATCTCTGGCCGACGATCGGCCTCCCTCGGGTCGGGCGCGTCAAAGATCACCCGTAGCTCAGAAGTCACTTCCTTCGTTGAACCACCATGTCGATCACGCCAGGGTAGGTGCGGTGGGCGATGTCGGTCTCCTTTTCGGGTAATTTATTTCTTCACAAGTAATTCAGTCATTCTCAGATAGGAAATGGGATGTTGCCCGCCGAAACAAGGCCGACGGGATTCGTTCCGGGCGGACGCAGCGGGCCGCGCAGCCCGGCGCGCCCCTCCGCTCCGCTCCGGAACGAATCTTCTGCCAGTCCTTGCAGTCACCACACGGCTCTTGCCGCTCCCGCATCAAGCCGCAATTACAGTCTGTTGCACGAGCGGACATGCTCGGTTAGTTCTCCGTGATGTACACATGACTGAACGCGAACTTTTGGTCACTTGAGGTCCACCGAGAATACTTGTTGCAAGGATCGCTGCTGCTGTTGTTTATCTGAGTGGGATTGTAGACCACAAGGGTGTACCACGTTCGCGAGGTTGGGGACGACGAAGAGAGCGGCAAGAAGCCTCGCGAATTCCTGCCAAAGCGTGGTCGAAACGTCCGCTCGCCATAGATATCAAAGCTGATCGACCGTATGGCCAGCCCAAACTGGACCCCATTCAGGGCGTTCGCCTGAAGCGGGTTGGGGTAGTATCCTCCAATTCTTGAGTACTGGTACTTGTTGGCCTCGCTGCCATACATGTAACAAGACGATTCTGCTCCCATCCCTGGCGGTCCAAATACCCCTTCGTCCAAAGAGCCGGTTAGCAGCACATCTGGGAACACCAACGTTCCCGTGTAGCCTTGTTGTTCCAAGTATGGAGACCATGCAGCATCGATGAGGTACCAAGGTGTCAGTGGAGCTGTTCCAGAACTGCTGTAAGTCCCCTGGGCCTTTCCCCCGCCGAAGGGGCTGCCCCAGTCGTTGAAGATGCCCACAAAAGGCTGAGGTGCCGAAGTGGCGAAGAACCACTGCATGGCTTCGCCAATGCCAACAGGCGGGTTGCCGGCTACTACAACTTTGGCGGCTTGGGTACCTGGTTCGACATCCCACGCTAGACTATATAGGCTCGACCCTTTCGCTTTCACGATGACAGCGGTGTCCCCGCAACTACCGCTCGGAGTCTTGAGCAACGCCTGCACGTAAACGTGCCACTGGGACCCGTCCCAGATCGGCCGGGCATCTGCCATGTCGCAGATATTGCTCGACTGAGACATCCTCAACACAGCCGTAGGTTGTGGAAACTGCATGGTATTATACACGTCCGAGGTCACCCAAATTGCCTGATCGGAGTCGCTGTATGCATTCAAGTTGGAGTTGAATACAAGGACTCGCAAGTTATTCGTTTTGGGGTCCGGCCAAAATCAAAGAAGGTTGATACAGCCAATGACCTCCGAATTGGAGTGAAACTGCACCCTCATATGTTGTAATGGTGTACGTCCTATTTCTGTCCCAGGAGTAGAACGAAAAAGTATTCGGATCTCTTGCCTGTGCAGTGATTTGCAACAAGGGCAGCACCACACAGAGTTGAGCTAGCGTAGTAAGCGTCCTGACCAATGGTTGTAGCACTTCTTGCTCCTTTCTCACGGCTGCGTTAACATCATCCAGCCCGGCTTCCAACGTTCCACAGAATGCCGCGATGGCATAAGTAGAATAGGTGAGGTTCCGAGCATCTGTATGCCGTACTTGCCGTACTTGCCGTTGTTGCCGCAGGCTAGCGATTTTTTTGTGGGTTGATCGGTCGAAGGAGCCATTCTTCGATGTCTCTTCGTCGCAAACGCCACTGGCGACCGACCTTGATGGCTGGGACTTCGCCGAGTTCCGCCCAGAGTCGCAATGTGCGGGGTGGCACCCTAAGCAGTTCTGATGCTTCCTTGATGGTCAGAATCGCCATCCCTGGAGCCGACTGCACACCGCCTGGTGCGGCCCCGCTGATCTCCGTTAGCTCGAGGCCCAGCAAGGTCTCCATGTTGCTCAGGTACAACTGGCGTTCGGCGGTGCTGGCGGTGGCTGGCACGAAGCAGCGATAGGCTTCGATCCTGACCCAAGCTTGGATCACGGTTGCCCGATCACACGACAAACTGGAGAAGTAGACATCGAGGTCGGCCTTCTGTTCATCCAACGTCAAGTTCAGCCAATGCTGGAAGATACGTTCGTGCAGAAGGCGAAACTCGCTGTCGGCCTCTGCTTGGAGATCGCGCTGGCCGATGACTGGATGAAAGTATTGTGCGGTATTCGGGTCGCGGAGCCCAGCGAGGTAGGAGATTTGGCCGAGGATTGACGGCTGGCCTCGAATTTCGACGAGTAACTGGTCGAGACGCTTGCGGGCTGGAGACTGGGAGGGCACCAGTGGTCCGTCCTCGCCACACGAGCACCGGTCGACTTCATTGGCCCTAATAGAACGGAAAAGGACCGGATAATTGTAGGATAAGACGTTACCGATTGGCCCGTCGATTGGACGAAATACTGAGATCGCAGTAAGGGAAGACAGTGGGGCAGCAGTACGGCAGCAGTACAGACGCCATGATGTAGTGCATCTATGGTGATCGTTGAAAGCGTACTCAAGGTCGCATAAACGGCCTCAGCAAACGCGCGTTGGAGGGTGCATTACGGATTTGTGTACAGCAGGATGTAGCCGAGGGTGGTCCCGGCAGGAGTCTTCACCTTGATCACGCCAGCCCAGCCGGACGGGTTGTTGGCGGCACCGAGTTCGGCGAGTCGATAGCCGTTGCCGGAGCCGCCGGCGAGGATGAGCTCGCCGTTCGTGGTGAGTTCCAGTAGGGTGCTGTCGGCGAGGTTGGAGCCGGGGCCGTGGATTTTGAGAGGTGAGGGGGTCGAGTCCGTCGCGGCGATGACCGTCGGGCCGGTAGCGAGGCCGGAGGCGATGTGCGGGGTTTGGGAGGCCCAGGTGCGGGCGTAGGCGGCTTGCGGGTCGTTGCCTTGCTGGAGGCAGGCGCCCCAGAGGTGGATGTCGCCCGTGGTCCAGTCGTCGCCGTTGGCGGCAAACTGGCGGATGACGATCCAGAGGCCGGTTTGGCCGCTCGCGAGCGTGCCGGTGATCTTGAAGCGCTGCCAGGAGGGCGTGAGTGTGATCTGACTCGGGCCGGCGAGGTAGGCGGCGTAGGCGTTGTCGACGATCGCCAGCGAGACTTTGCGCGTGCCGGAGGGGACCCGGGCCCAGATGTAGAAGGTGTACGTTCCGCCGTCGGCGAGGCCAGCGATCTGCTGCTGGATCACGGGCGTGTCGGTGACCGCCGTGATGATGTCGGCAGTCTGGTTGCCGTCCGGGGCGATGATGGCGTTCGACGTGACGGAGCAGGAGCCGCCGTTCTTGTCCCAGACGGCCGCGGCGAAGTCCTCGGAGTGCTTCGCCATGTTCTCCAGCGGCCCGCCAATGGTCTGGTGCGGGCCGCAGTCGATCGACCCAGTGAAGTGCTCGCCCGCGCGGTTGGCCGGGACGTAGCCGAGGGCGTTCGTGATTTCGCCGCCTTCTGGCGGGCTCGCGCTGATGGTCACGCTGACGCGATCGTTGGCGGGATCATCGGCGGCAGCAAGCGAGACGCGCGTGCCCTGGACCAGGTTGAGCGCCCTGCGCGTCCCGACGTCGGCGCCGTCCTTCTGGACCTTGTGCGGGAACTCGCCGCTGACGATGTCGGCGGCCGTGTGCGTGTGAGTGGGCAAGTCGCCCGCCGCGAGGTTCGCGCCGGCGGTCACGCGACCCTTGGCGTCGACGGTGACCTTCGGATACGTGCCCGGCGACGCGCCGGACGGCGCCGTCGACAGCACGCCGGACTCGACGGCGAGGCCTCCGGCTGGGTCGATCTGCACGATGCCCTTGTTGCCGTAGCCGGCGTCCGGGTAAGAGAACGCGCCAAAGGTCTGCCCGGGCGCGAAGTCGATGACTGCATCGGCCACGAGGTGGTCATTGGCGTTCAGCGCCAGGCCCAGGTCGCCGGAGCCGTCGGCCTTGCGCCACTTGGGGGAAAAGGTTTGGCTCCTCAGGCAGGACTCGAACCTGCAACCCTCCGGTTAACAGCCGGATGCTCTACCATTGAGCTACTGAGGAGCAGCGCCGGTCGGCTGAGTCCATTACAGCAGAGCCGTTTCCGCCGTGTCAAATGCGCCCCGGCGCTGCGCCGGGACTGAGGCGGCGGGCGCGCAGTTCCAGGATCAACTGCATCACCAGCGTCTCGATCTGCGACGCCGTTTGCTCGTGGACTTCGGCGTCTCCGCCAATCGGATCCTGAACATCCCACATCAATTGGTGCACGGCGGCCGGCGCCGGCAGCGGCTCGCCGCTCATGTTGACGATCAGGTCGAACGACTCCGGGGCCGCTTCGCTCACGCCTTTGGGAAAATGGCCGCTCAGATCGATGTTTCTGCGGGCCATTACTTCTCGCGTCAGACGAGACACGGACACGGCCGGGCAGACGCCCGCGCTGTGCGCCTCCAGCACGTCTGAGCCGTACTTGCGGGCGAAGCCTTCGGCCATCTGGCTGCGGCAGGAGTTGCCGACGCAAACGAACAGCACCCGCGTCTTCCGCATCAGCGCACCTTGGCCAGGAAGAGGCGATGCACCATGCGGTCGGCCGACAGCTCCGGGTGAAACGTCGCCACCAGATGCAGGCCGTCTTCAACCAGCACCGGGTCACCGAGATAGCGGGCCAGCACCCGGACACGGTCCCCGACGCGCCGGATGATCGGGGCGCGGATGAAGACCGCTTCGATCTCCCGGCTGCCGAATTCCCCGTTTGCGGACGGCTCCGGGCGCAAGCGCACCACTCGGCTGTCTACTTGGCGTCCGTACGCGTTGCGCTCGACTGTGATGTCCGCCAAGCCGAGTGACTCCTGCGCCGGATGCGTTACCTCCTTGGCCAGCAGGATGGCCCCGGCGCACGTCCCGAAGATGGGGTGGTCCCGGCCGAACTCGCGCAACGGCTCGAACATCTTCTCCGAGGCGAGCAGCTTCAGCATGGTTGTGCTCTCACCACCCGGGATCACCAGCCCGTCGATATCATCCAGGGCCGCCGCCGTGCGGACCTCGACCGCTTCGGCGCCCGCTTCCGCCAGGGCCATGCGGTGCGCTTCGAAGTCGCCTTGGAGCGCCAGAACGCCGATCCGCTTCACTGCTCACCAGCCGCGCGTTTGCAGCAGTTCGGACTCGTCCAGCTTGGCCACGTCGAGCCCCGGCATGCCCATACCCAGCTCCTCGCTTGCCTCGAGCAGCTTCTCCGGATCCTGGTAGTAGGTGGTCGCTTTGACGATGGCGCGCGCCCGGGCCTCCGGGTCTTCAGACTTGAAGATTCCCGAGCCAACGAAAACCGCCTCGGCGCCCAACTGCATCACCAGGGCGGCGTCGGCCGGCGTGGCGATGCCTCCGGCCGAAAAGTTCGGGACCGGCAGCCGTGCGTGTTCGGCCACCCAGCGGACCAGCTCAAGCGGAGCGCCGAGCCGTTTCGACTCAGCCACCAGCTCTTCCTGGCCGAGCACGGTGAGCTGCTTGATCTCACGGGTGATCGCTCGGATGTGCCGCACCGCCTCGACGATGTTCCCCGAGCCCGCCTCGCCCTTGGTCCGGATCATGGCCGCGCCTTCGGCGATGCGCCGCAATGCCTCGCCCAGGTTCCGCGCTCCGCACACAAACGGCACCCGGAACTGGCGCTTGTCGATGTGGTGCTCTTCGTCGGCGGGCGTCAGCACTTCGCTTTCGTCGATGTAGTCGACTTTGAGGGCTTCCAGAATGCGAGCCTCCATGAAGTGCCCGATGCGCGCCTTCGCCATTACTGGAATGCTCACTGACTCCATGATCTCCCGGATCTTGCGAATCGGCGCCATGCGCGCTACGCCGCCCTCTTTGCGGATGTCCGCTGGGACGCGCTCCAGCGCCATCACGGCCACCGCGCCCGCCTTCTCGGCGATCTTGGCCTGCTCGGCGTTGGTGACATCCATGATGACACCGCCCTTGAGCATCTCGGCCAAGCCAACCTTCACTCGAAATGTGTCGTCCAGAAACATCTTGCCTCCTAGCCTAAGTTAGTCCACCGGCGCCCCGGAGCCAGCTCTGCGGCCCCAGCGTCTCAGACCATCGCCGGCGCCGGCTCGAACAGGCCGGCGCCGCGCACCCGGTCGGCTTCCGTTTGAAAAACCCTGCCAAGTATCGCGATGCCGCGTTCGATCTTCTCCACCGACAACCCCGCGAAACTGAGCCTCAGGCCGCTCGGCTGCGGCCGCGAAACCGAAAAGTACTTTCCCGGAAGATAGGTCACGTTTTCCCGCTGCGCCTTGGGCAGCAGCTCAGCCGAGTCCAATGGTTCCGGCAGACTCACCCAGAGGCTCATGCCTCCCTGAGGGCGCGTGAAGCGCGTCCCGCAGGGCAGATGTCTCGCGCAGGCGGCTTGCGTCGCCGCCAGCCGCTGCCGGCCGGCGGCTACGACGCGCTTGCGGTGGGCCTCCAGCCGTCCGGACTCCGCGAAGCGCCACAGGACCGCTTGTGAGAGCTGGTCCGTGTGCAGGTCCGACCACTGCTTAGCCTCGGCCAGCCGCGCAATCAACGGACGCGGGCCCAGCACCCACCCCACGCGGAGGCCCGGGAACGCGATCTTGGAAAAGCTCCGCAGTTGGATCACGTTGCCGGTCTTGTCGAGTTGCTTCAATGACGGCAACTCGGCTCCCTCGTATCGAAGACCGGAGTAGATGTCGTTTTCCGCCACAACGATTCCCGCCCCGCGGGCCAGCCGCAGCAGCCTCTGTCGCGCCTCCAATGGCAGCGTAGCCCCGGTCGGGTTCTGAAAGTCCGGCGTCACGATCACCAGCTTCGGCTGCTCGCGTTCGATCACCGCTTCCAGGCGGTCTACGTCCATCCCCGCCTCGCTTACCGGCACGCCGAACAGCTTCGCCCCGGCCCGCGCCAGGACGTGGTGGATGCCCGGATAGACCGGATCCTCAACCGCCACTTTGTCCCCCGGCTGGATTAGCACCCGCCGCAACAGATCCAGCGCCTGCTGGCAGCCGCTGGTCACGATGACTTCGTCGCATTCGCGGGCCGCGCCTAGCCGGCGCGCTGTTTCCAGCAGGTACTGCCGCAATGGCGGATAGCCGGTGGGCGACCCAAGTTGCAGGATCTCGCCGCCTCGCTCCCGCAACACCTCGGCCGCCGCCGTGTGAATCTCTTCGACCGGAAACAGCTCCTCAGACGGGCGCGATGTTGCAAAGCTGATCATCTCCTCGGCCATTCCCGCAACCGGCGCCTGCAGCGCTTCGGGTTCCTCATCTATCATCAGGTCCTGCCACACAAGCGGAGCCTCCGCCACTTCGGGTACCCCCTCCACGAAGCTGCCTTGGCCCACATGGCTGCGGATCAGCCCTTCCGACTCCAGGAGCTCGTAAGCGGCCGTGATCGTGGTCCGGTTCAGTCCAACCATATCTGCCAATTTTCGCGTGGCGGGCAAGCGCTCCCCGCGGACCATCTCGCCCCGCTCGATCGCTCCTTTAATATGCTCGTACAACTGGCGGTAAAGGGGGGTGCGGGAACGGGGATTGAGGTGGGGCCAGTTGAGCATCGGCGTTCGATCCAAGCATACCACATTGGATGGCTTGCTGGGAGCCATTCCAGTCCGTCCATCTCTGCTACAATCTTCACCGAAAGTCATGCGAGCTGATTGCTGGCGTCGGGCGTTGCTATCGCCCCTATTGGTGGCGCTGCTAATTCCCAGCCGGGCACTCGCACAGGTGAAATCCGAAGAGGCTATCCTGGCGCTCGACGAAGACGAACAGAAGCGAAAGCAGGTGCGTACGCTGCCTCCGGAGCCGCCCGCGCTGACAACGGCCGAAACCAGCCGCCTGATCTTCGACGTGGCGCCGCTTTCGACCCAGGGGCTGCTGTCCAAGCAAGTGGAGAACTCGCTGAAGGTTTTGCTCAAGCGACAGAAGAGGACGCGCATCGTTCACCTGCGCGCCTTCGTCGCCGGAAGCGGGGATACGCGCCGGGTGCAGACGGTGGTCAGCGAAGTGTTCACCGACAAGCGCCTCCCTCTTCCCGCTTTGAGCGTGATTCAGGTGGGGGCGCTGCCGGCCCTGGGGGCGCAGGTGGTGTTGGAATCTGTCGCCGAAGCTCGCAAGCCCCAGAATCCCCACGGCCTGGTGTTCATCTCTGGCCAGGCGGTAACGGCAGAGCAGCCAACCTTGCAAACGGCGAGGCTGGCAGCGCAATCGCTCCGCAAGATCAGCGCGCTCATTCGGGAACAGGGCCTGACTGACCGCGACGTCCTAAAGGTCACCTGCTATTGCAGTTCCATCCAGGATGCTCCGGACATCCGCAACGCCCTGACGTCGGCGTTTCCCGCCGCCAAGTGGAACTTCATGCAGTTGCGGCGGGAGTACACCCGGGGCGAGGTGACGTGTGAAGCGGTCGCCCGCCTTCGCCAAGCCGCCGCACAGCCGCTGATGCTGCTCGGCGGGCAGGAAACCGGGGGCGCACGGGGCTTCTCGCAAGTGGCCGTGGTGGGGGCCGAGCGGCTGGCATTTACGGGGACGCAACTAGCTTTTCGATTTCAGGACTCGGACGTACGCCTGGCCTTCGAGCGCCTGAGCAAATCCCTGGAAGAGGGGGGCATGTCGTTTTCCGACGTGGCCGTGTCGCGCTTCTATACTTTGGCGGGTTTGGTCTCGGAAAAGGTGCGCAGCGTGCGGTTCGACTTCTTCCGGAAGGACAGCCCGCCGGCCAGCACGCTGGTCGAGTTGGAAGGCCTCCCCTCGTTGGATGCCAGCTTTGCCATGGACGTCGTGGCCATCGCCCGGCGCTGAGGCTAGGCTCGGCTCCGGCCGGCGGTGAACAGAGGCTGCTGGCCGTGCATGATGAGCCGCTGGTCCAACGCGTCGCAGACGAGCTCGGTCTCCTCGGGCGACAATCCTCCCGAGATCTGATCGATCTGGCGCAGCAGCGCTTCCATACCCGCGGGTGAAACTTCCGCCGGACAGGCCAAGGTATAAGCCAGCAGGGCCGCGGGCCTCAGACGTGGGTCCTCGAACATACCCTTGAGGCGGTCCAGTTCGCCCCTAATTTGCAGATAGCCGATTCCGAGAACCGCCTGTTCACGTACGGCCGCGTCGGCGTCATCGAGATGCCTTCTGACGAGGCTGCCGAAGGTTGGATCGAGGCTCTTCCAGGCGGCTTCCAGTGCCGCGGCTCGCGTCTCGGGGTGTTCCAGCAGTTCCAGGATGTGGGCCCGCACGCCCGGTTCGGGATCATCGCACAGCGCCACGACGAGCCCGGCTTTTTCAGCCGGCGGCGTCGCCGGATCGTTGAGCCGGGCGCGCATCTCCCGGCGCAGCGCCTCGTCGTCCGCTTCCGGGCTGAGCGCTTTCCAGCACAACCCGCGGGCCGAGGGGTCCGGGTCCGTGCGGGCTGCGCACAGCAGAGCCTCTCGCGTTTGCGCCGAACAGTCTTTTCCGCCCAAAGTTGCCGCCGCCGCCCGGCGGTGCTCGGCCACCGTACTGCGCAAAAACTCGAGGCATTCCTCCTCGGGCAGGAGCTCTAGCGGGGGGTCGGCCGATTCCGGATACTCGCTCCAGATGTCTTCCGGCTCGGTCTGTTCAGTTCCCTTGCTCAGCTCAGCGTAGATCTGCTCACAGAATTGACGTTCTTCCGGGTCCGTCTCGCCGACTTCTCGCAGAACCTGTTCAATCCGCGGATCGCGCACTCCGAGGGCAGCCAGCAGAAACGGCACTTCAGGAACCTCGCCGCGGGGACACCTTCGGTAGAGCGCCAGCAACGGCTCGACCGCGGCCTCGCGGAAGCCGCACAGCGTCTCCGCCAGCCGCCCGGGAACGTCGTGGCCGTGCCGCCTGACGCAATCCACCAGGAACGGGATCAGTTCCCGTGGGCGGAGGTGGCGGGCAATGTTGATCAGGTCCTCCTCCAGGTTGACGCGGTCGCCCTCGCGCGATTCCGAGGCGAAACGCACCAGATCGCCGATCGAGCGCTCAGGATCATCAAGGATGGCGTGGAGGAATCGGTGGTCGATCGCCAGATGGCCACGCGCGGCCGCCGCCAGCAGCTCATAGACCGGCGTGGCCGCGAACTCGTCAGGCGCAATCGGCACGTTAGTAAGTTGCCCGGCCGCCGCTGGCGTCATGACACTGGCCGGTGACGAATGAGCAGTCCGGGCTTGCCAGGTAGTGAACCACGGCCGCGATCTCCTCCGGGGTGCCGGTCCGCTTCATCGGAATCCGCTGGACCATGTAGTCGACCTGCTCGGGGGTGAGCTGGTCGAGGATCTGCGTGCGGACCACTGCCGGGGCCACGCTGTTAACGCAGATGCCTTCCTCGGCGACTTCTTTGGCCAGCGCCTTGGTGAAGGCAATGACCGCCGCCTTTGTGGCTGAGTAAGCGGTCATGTTGGGGTTTCCCTCCTTGCCCGCGATGGAGGCGATGTTCACGATACGGCCGTACTTACGCTGCCGCATGATGGGAATCACCGCCCGACAGCAATAGAAGACGCTCGTCATATTGACGGCGATGATCCGCTCCCAGTCTTCGTCAGTCTGCTCCCACAGCGGCGCCGCCCGGCCGGCGATACCGGCGTTGTTGACCCATATATCGATGCGTTGGGTGCGTGCCAGAACTTCCCGGACCGCCTTCTCGACCGACTCGCGCGAGGTCACGTCGATGGGTTGCGGGAAAGCGCGTCCGTTGGTTGCGGCGGCGATCGACTTGGCCACGGCGGTGGCCCCTTCCACATTGATATCGGCGACCGCAACGCGGGCTCCCGCGTTGGCGAGTCGGCGCGCCACCGCCTCTCCAATTCCTGTGGCGGCGCCCGTCACGACGGCCGTCTGTCCCGTCAGATCGAAGTACGCCATGGCTGTATCCGCCTATGCTTGTTCGGCCACGACGTTCACCGTGATTTCCACCGACACATCCCGGTGGAGCCGCACCGTGACCTTGTATTGTCCCAGTTGCTTGATCGGGTCGGCGAGCAGGATCTTGCGGTGATCGATGGTAAAGTTCTGCTTTTGCAAAGCGTCGGCGATGTTGCGCGCCGTGACGGAGCCGAACAACTGCTCCTGTTCGCCTGCCTTATGGGCGATGGTCAGGCTGAGACCTTGCATCAGCTTGGCCAGTTCTTCGGCGTCGGTTCGCAGTTTGGCCTCGCGGCGCAAGTGTGCCTGCCGCTCTTGCTCGACGATCTTCTTGTTGGCCTCGGTGGCAGCCACCGCCAGCCGCTTCGGCAGCAGGTAGTTGCGCGCGTAGCCGTCGGCGACCGTGACGATCTGGCCCCGCGAGCCAAGCTTTTCAATGTCTTCTCTCAGGATGACTTCCATAGGCTATCTCTTTCCAGACCGGGCCGGCCTACACGGCCGCCGCGAACGGCAGCAAGGCGATGTTCCTGGCGCGTTTGATCGCCGCCGTGAGCCGCCGCTGGTGCACCGTGCATACGCCGGAGATCCTCCTCGGAATGATCTTGCCGCGCTCGGAAATGAACGCCGAGATCAGCTTGACGTCTTTGTAGTCGATGGCGTCGATCTTTTCCACGCAAAACCGGCACACTTTCTTGCGGCGAAAATACTGTTTGCGGGTGACAACAGCTTTGTCCCCCCCCGTCGGCCGCTGCGACGGGCTGAGGGGTCTGCTGCCTTTGACATCGGCCATGGTTGCTTACCTCCTTGTTATGACTCGGTATCGAACTCCGGCTCACCCGCCGCCGCCGGCACGCCCGGCATGGACTCCGGCTCCATCGCCAGCGGCGCCACCGCAGGTTTGCGAGCCGCCCGCTTCTCGCGAATCTTCCGGCGCTTCTCCAGCCACTTGAGCTTCTCGTCAATGCGCACGGTCAGGTACCTGAGCACCAGCTCATTGACGCGCAAGCGGCGCTCGATCTCCTTTACCGCCGGCTGGGCCGCGGAAAACTGCACTAAGACATAGTAGCCTTCCTCGCGCTTACTCACCCGGTAGGCCAGTTTACGCACGCCCCACTTCTCGACTTTGTCGATCGCTCCGCCGGAGCTCTTGATGACATCCTCGATTTCCGCGACGAGCCCGTCGATCTGCTCGTCGGTGGCACCGGGATCAACAATAAACAGTTCTTCGTAAATCCTCATTTTCCCTCATCGTTGGAACCGTGGGCGCGACGATTGAACCTCGTCATGGACGTCTCGACGCCCACCGAAACTATGGACTCCACTGCCTCCGAGGCATACTCGAGCAGCTCATCCAATTCCTTCCTGGCCGCCCGCCGGAACGGGGCCAGCACAAATTCCGCTCCGTCTCCGACCGGGTGTCCGGGATGAATCCCGAGCCGGACCCGGGTGAACTCGGCTGTCCCGAGGCTCCGTATCACGGATTCTACCCCGCGATGGCCTCCGGCCGACCCTTTGCTGCGGATCCGTAAGGACCTCCATGGCAACGCCAGTTCGTCATAAACCAGAATCATGTCCGCCGGCCTCAGCGAGTACCTCTCCAACAGCCATTTCACCGCCGGGCCGCTGAGATTCATGAAAGTCTGCGGCTTGGCCAGCACAACGGCGGCCGGTCCGATGTTGCCGGCGCCCACCAGCGCCTGGCCCTCCCGGCGGCTCACAGCAATGCGGTGGCGTTCCGCCAGCCGGTCGATCACCATAAAGCCCAGGTTATGCGGCGTGTTGGCATACTTGGGACCCGGATTGCCCAGGCCCACCATCAGCCATTTCCGCCCAGAGGCCTCGTTCGCCGGTTTTTGGGAATCGTTAGCGCCGCCGGCCCGACTCTCCGGTGTCACCGAAGACTATTCCTTCTCCTTTTCCTTCTCCTTCGCCTTTTCCTTCTTCTCCTCAGCCGGTGCCGCCACCGGTTCCTCGGCCACAGCCGACACCTCGGAGGTCCGGAGTGCAATGACGTGACAGATCACGGTGTCCGGCGGACTCTTGAGCGAGATTCCCGCGCCGAGGGGGATGTCGGCCGCTCTCAGGTTCTGCCCGATCAGCAGGTCGCGCACATCTACCGTGAAGTGCTCGGGAATGTCGTCCGGCAGGCATTCAACCTCGATCTCTCGGGTTACCAATTCCATCAATCCACCCTGTTGCTTCACACCCTTCGGATCGCCTTCCAGATGGACCGGAACCTTGACCGTCAGCTTCTTGCGCAGGTCGATCCGCTCTAAATCCACATGCAGCAGCGTGTCCTTGACCGGATCGTGTTGCCAGTCGACGATCATCGCCGGCGAGACTTCCCCATCGATCTGGACCTTCAGGATCGTGTTGTGGCCGGTGCTGCTGAGCAGGATCTTGTCGATTTCTTTCGGGTTGACCGTTACCGCAATCGCTGGCTTACCGGCTCCGTAAACGACGGCCGGAATACGCCCCCGGCTGCGGAGGCGCCGGGCCGCATTCTTGCCCCGCTCGGGGCGGGGCTCAGCCACGATCGTAATGTCTCTTCTCATTTCTACTCCTTCGGTTCGGGCACGACGCCGCCAGCGGCCGCCGAACCCGGTATGTCCCTAAACAAACAGCGTGCTGACCGAGGTGGCTTCGTGAATGGACTGGATTGCCTTGGCGAGCAGCGGGGCGACCGTCAGCACTTTGATCCGGCCGCACTCCCGGGCCTCCCGCCGCAAGGGGATCGAATTGGTCACCACCACCTCGGTGATATCCGAGCTGCAAATGCGCTCCACTGCCTGACCCGACAGCACGGCGTGGGTGGCGAACGCTGAAACGCTTCGAGCGCCGTGCGTTAGGAGCGCCTCGACGCCTTTCACCAGCGTGCCCCCCGTGTCAATCAGGTCGTCAACGATCAGGCAATCCTGCCCCTCCACCTCGCCGATGATATGCAGCACCTCGGCGACGTTGACCTCTTCGCGGCGCTTGTCGATGATGGCCAGCGGCGCCCGCAACCGCTTCGCCAGCGCCCGCGCCCGCTCCACTCCGCCGGCGTCCGGCGAGACGACGGTCATCTGCCCCAACCGGTCCTGGTAATACTCCATCACCACCGGTGAGGCGAACAGGTGGTCTACCGGGATGTCGAAAAAGCCCTGAATCTGCGCGGCGTGCAGATCCAGAGCCAGAATCCGGTCGGCGCCCGCGCGCTCCAGCAGCGACGCCACCAGCTTGGCGGAAATCGGCACGCGCGGCCGGTCCTTGCGGTCCTGGCGCGCGTAGCCGTAATAGGGAAGCACCGCCGTGATCCGGTCGGCCGAAGAACGCTTCAGCGCGTCGATCATCAGCAGCAGCTCCATCAAATGCGTGTCCACCGGCGTGCAGGTAGGCTGAACGACAAAAACGTCCGAGCCACGCACGTTTTCCTGGATCTGGAGATGGACCTCGCCGTCGGAAAAACGTTCAACCTGCGCTGCGCCCAGCTCACAGCCAAGGTGGTCACAGATCTCCCTGGCCAGGGCAGGATTGGCGTTCCCCGTGAAGATCTTGAAATGATCGAATGTCATCGCGCGTACCGGCTTCGGGGCGGCCATTTTTCCTCTCGGAGGTGCCCCAGGAGGCTCCGCCACCACATGCGGCGGTAGCGGGCCCGGCTCACCAGGTAGAAAGACTCAATCTGCGGGTCACGGAGACGCTGGCGTACCTGCTCTTTCTCATCCCGGCTGGTAAATATCCCGAACAGGGATGAGCCGCTGCCGCTCAACATCGCCCGGCGGGCGCCCGCTTTCAGTAGCCGCCGCCGGACCCTGGCCAGCTCCGGGTAGCGCCGAAAAACAAACGGCTCGAAGTCGTTCTCTCCATGCGCAGCCCAAGCTTCCGCAACGGATCCGTGCCCTAAAGACCAGGAAAGGGCCTCGAAACTACTCATATTATTAGGCGCGGCCCGCCATGTCAAATCCCTGCCCAGCGCCGCATAAGCCTCGCCGGTGGAAATATGGATCCCTGGCGCCACAAGAAGCCCCGGCGCCGCCCCGGCATCGGGCAGCGGATGCACCTCTGTGCCTCGGCCCACGCCAAGCGCGGTGCCTCCGAGCAGAAAAAACGGCACATCGCTGCCCAACTCCGCCGCCAGGCCCGCCAGCATGGCCGGGCCCGGGACTCGTCCCGCCAGGACCGGCAAAGCCAACAACACCGCCGCCGCGTCGCTAGACCCGCCGCCCAGTCCGGCCCCCATCGGGATCCGCTTCTGCAAACGGAACCGGACCCCTCCGGTGATCCCCATCGCCTCCATCACTCGCTGCGCTGCGCGAACGACGAGGTTGTCCGCAATAGCGACGTTGGATTCCAGCTCGATTTGCATTCCCCACCCGGGCAGGAATTCGATGTCGATCACGTCGCCAAGCGAGATGGTCTGGTAGATTGTCCGCAGCTCATGGTAGCCGTCCGGCCTCTTTTGAAGGACCTTCAGGCTCAGATTGATCTTCGCCAGCGCCTTCACTCGGGCGCGGCGTGGCAAAGCGCTCATCGGTCGTAGTGCAGCAAAGAGCGCACCGGATAGCCCGCCAGCTTGTCGCGCCCCTTCAGGAAGTCCAGCTCGATCACGAAGGCCAGCCCCGCTACGGTCCCGCCGAGTTTTTCCACCAGCCTAACTACGGCCGCGGCCGTGCCCCCAGTAGCCAGCAGATCGTCCACAATGAGCACCTTTGTTCCAGGCTGGATGGCGTCCCGGTGGATCTCCACCGCGTCCGTGCCGTACTCGAGCGCGTACTCGATCCGTTCGGTTGCCGCCGGCAGCTTGCCGGGCTTGCGCACCGGCACGAACCCTTTGCCGAGAGAGTAGGCTATGGCTGAGCCGAAGATGAACCCCCTCGACTCGATTGACAGCACGACGTCGAAATCCATCCCGGCCACCTCCCGCTGGAGCGCTTCGACCGCCGCCTTCAATCCAGCCTTGTCTCTTAGCAGCGTCGTGATGTCATAAAAAAGAATGCCGGGCTTGGGGAAGTCCGGTACTTCGCGGATCAGTTTCTTCAACTCGTCCATGGAAAAAGCTGATCGGGAATTCCGTATTGTAGCACCCGTGCGTTCCCCCTACAGGCCAAGTGGGTTCCGGCGCGGGGATTTCGAGTATCCTTTGGTTAGGAACCGAAGCCGCCGGCCTCGAAGGTGAGGACGCGGACGCCTGCTGCGAAGTGAAACTCGCCTGCCAATTCATTTTTCTCTGCGGTGCGGTTGCGCCGATGGCGTGGACCGATGGCGGCGCCTCGCCCATCCACTTCGCCTACCGGCCAATTCCGTTTGTGCTGGACAATTCTGAGACTCCCCGGCGACACGCACCGGAGACCATGGCCGGCGGCGTCGCTGTATTCGACTACGATAAGGATGGGGACCTGGATATCTTCTTCGCCAATGGCGCCGACATCAAGACTTTGAAGAAGACCGGGCCCAACTACTGGAACCGGCTGTTTGCGAACGACGGCCGGGGGAATTTTACCGATGTCACCGAGCGGGCCGGCCTGGCGGGGATCGGCTACGACACGGGCGTCGCGGTGGGCGATTACGACAACGACGGCGACAAGGACCTGTTCCTGGCCGGAGTCCACCGCTACGGTTTCTATCGGAACAATGGCGACGGCACGTTTACCGAGATCACGAAGGAGGCAGGCCTCGCTGAGCCGGATCCGAAGTTCGGCCCGCTGTGGGCTGTCGGCGGAGCGTTCCTGGACGTGAACAACGACGGACTATTGGACTTGTTCGTGGTCAACTATCTGGTCTGGAACCCCGAGACCGAGCCGGAATGCAAGTACGGCGACGCCCTCGAGTACTGCCACCCCCGCCTGTACAACGAATTGCCGAACCGGCTGTATCTAAATCAGGGCGACGGTGCGTTCCGGGACGTCTCCGCCGAATCGGGCATTCGGGCCCACCCCGGCAAGGGGATGGGGGCCGCTATCGCCGATTACGACGGCGATGGGCTGCTGGACATCTTCGTAGCCAACGACAAGCTGTTCAACTTCCTGTTCCGCAACAAGGGGGGCGGCCGGTTCGACGAGATCGCCTTCGAGGCCGGCGTGGCGCTGGCCGAGCATGGCAATTTCATTTCAGGAATGGGCGTGGACGCACGCGATATCGACAATGACGGCCTGCCTGACATCGCTTTCGTGGCCTTGGACAACGAGACGTTCCCATTGTTTCGCAACGCGGGCAACTGGATGTTCGAGGAAGTCACTTCCTCCACCGGCCTTACGTTGCAAAGCCGCGCCATGGCCGGCTACAGCCCGGGCATCTACGACTTTGACAACGACGGCTGGAAGGACCTGTTCGTCTCCCGAGGCCACGTGCAGTCGCCTGCCATGAGCGGCCGGGTGCTCGTCGACCAGCACAACACGGTCTTCCGTAACCTGGACGGGAGCAAGATGCAGGCCCTGACCGAAGAGGCCGGCCTAGCGACCGTCCCTCCTAAACGCCACCGGGGCTCCGCTCACGGCGATCTGAACGGCGACGGGCGGATCGACGTTGTGGTCGTCGCCCTGAAAAATGAAACCGAGATCTGGATTAACGACAGCCCGGGCGGCCACCACTGGCTGATGCTCGACCTCGAGGGAACCAAAAGCAACCGGGATGCGATCGGCGCTTCGATCAGGGTGGTGTCCAAGAGTGGGACCCAGTACAACCACGTGTCCACCGCGGTCGGGTACGCCTCGGCCAGCGCCGGCCCGGTTCATTTCGGGTTGGGCAAGGACGACACTGTGGAACTAATCGAGATCCGCTGGCCTTCCGGTACAGTGCAGCGACTGACGGACGTGAAAGCTGACCGGGTGGTCAAAATCAAGGAGCCGGCCAGCCCGGCTCAGTAGGTCCGTTTTGCGACGGGTCCCCCAGCCACAACACAACGCCCAAGTCGGCGGCCGCCAGAACTGCCGTAGCGGGCTCAGGACTATCCGCCAGTTGGTTCTGGCTTTCTTGCCGGATAAGCACCTTGGAGAGCGAAAAGATGCCCTGTTGTTTCGGCCGGCCCGGGATTTTGATGTCAATGAAGTTCTAAATGTGTCGTGAAGCCAGGTTCGCCAGGCCTCTGGATCCGATCAACACGCTGCCGTTTCTGTTAATGCCAAGATTGTCGGCAGCCCCCGAGGCCTTCTGCCAGCGCATCCATGGAAGCGCCGCTTAGGATGAGGGTGTCAGACGCGCTGACCGCCGAGACGGAATAGCTCAGGATATCCTGAAACTGAAAAGCCGACCTGGTTTTCAGCCACTCGGGCGAGGAAAAAGTCAAGCCATACGCATTGCCGTCCATGACCGCCGTGTAGTTGATAAGACGTAGGCTCGTTTCCCGAGTCGAGAAATTCGAGAATGAGCGGCCGGCGGCCTCAGCAGCCTATGCACTTTCCGGCCACCGATACAACCCGATGGTAACCTTTCAGTGCGGAGCCCTTCACAAGCTCGTTAGCTCTTAATTGATCTATTTTTTGGAGGCTTAGTCCCATTACTCCTGGACTACCCTTAAGAGAAAACTTCCGGCCATCGCGGAACTAGGTTCCGGGCACGGTTTGATGTCAGTCCAGTCCAAATAGCGGACGCCGGACCCGTTTGTAGGTGAAGCGCCGGGGGTTCACGGCGGTCAATCCAGGCGTGTCGACGGGTATGAGCTTCGCCGCGATCGGTTCGTACGCAGCCCGCGGGGCGATGGCGCCCTTGGCCGTCAGGATGCGCTGCCGCTGCGGATAGACGCCGCAACTGATGAGCTGGTGCAGGCTGTTTGGACTGGAGCGGCGGGAGGTCAGCAGCAAGAGGTTTGCGAGGTCACGCGCCGACCCCTCGACTTCGATGACGGCACTGAGGCCCATATTGAAATACCGGCCGCCGCCGTGGCGGACCTGAGTCTCGACGTAGCTGCCGTCATGCAGGGACTTGACACGGCCGCGAATCCGTACCGGGCGGCCGTGGAACTGGTCGGTCTTTCCGCCCACCGCGTAGTCGAATGGCGCGCCCACTCCCTGACGGATGGCGTACTGAACGGCCTCCGGATCGGCAATCGTCACCACCCAGCCCTGCGCCTTCTGCCGGAGCAGCTCCTCCAGGAGGAACGTCGCGTCGCCGGAAGAGCCCCCGCCGATGTTGTCGCCCATGTCGATCAGTACAACGGGAAACTTCGGTTCAGCCTTCGCCTGCCGGACTGCTTCCGCGGCGTCTGGCAGATCAAGAATTAGCTTGTCACGAGTCGCCCACAGCATATCGGAGAGCCGTTTAGCCTCGCGCCGCGCCAGTTCCGGATCGTTGTCGGTGACGACAATCACGCTCGGGCCCATGTAGGGGACGTCCGCGTATTGGTACCCGCCGGAGACGCTCACGGCAAGGATCGCCGGGTTGTCCCGCTCGAGCCGTTTGCTCTCCTCGACAATCGGGAGCAGCGGCTCGCGCCGTGTGTGCTGGTAGACGATGTTATACACCATGGGCGGTTTCTCGATGGCCTGCACCGGTTTGAGCTTTCCACGAATGGTGTCGACCAGAATGCGCGCCGCCTGAATCCCCCGGTCCTTGGTATCGATATGCGGGTTTTCCTTGTAGGTGATCAGCGCCGTGCAATACTTCAGGGTGTTCGGGGAGACGTTGGCGTGGAAGTCATGAGTCACCACGATGGGAATCGAAGGCGCAAGCGCGTGGCGCACCCGACGGATCAACTCCTCGTCGCCCTGCGGGTAGCTTTCTACCACCATCGCTCCATGTAGCGCCAGCAGGACGCCGTCCAAGCGCGGCAGCGCTTTCAGGCGGCGGATGAGTTCATTGGAAATCGTTTCGAACGCCTCGTCAGTCACCGGCCCCTTGGGACGCGCGCCGACCACGACGGTGGGGACGAGCTCCAGCCCGTACCGGCGCGCGCCTTCCACGTAGCCGCTAATGGTTGTGCTGGCGCGGTCGGCCTCGGCGAGGAACTGGACGGGATCAAGCTGCTGAGGCCAGCCGAAGTCTTCGAGGCCTGTCGTGGCCGGGTTGAACGAGTCGGACTCATGACTCATGCCGGCGATGGCGACTACGGGTCGGCGTGGAGCCGGCTGTGCCGCCACGATCGAGCCACAGGCAAGCAGCAGTAATACCTTCATAGCCCGAAGTGTGTCACTACCGTCGAGCCGGGTTCAACTCCGCCCTTACGCCGCTGCCCGCGGAGACGACCCAGTGCGATGCGGCCAATTACCGCATCGGCCGGCCGTCGCCGTCCACCTTCACTTCCGTCTCTTTACCGTTCTGGCGGATGCGGGTCTTGTAGAACGTCTTCCCGGCTTCGGTGACGGCCTCCACCAGCAGCAGTTTACCCTTGCCAGCCGATTTCTGAATGGCGTCTCGCGCCGCGGCCGGAATGGTGGTCAGGGGCACTTCCTCCTCCACGCTTACGATTTTTCCGGTCTGATCGAAGGTCACATCTTTCGTGTGGTCCCCCACCTTCAACTCTGCCTCATACAGGGTCGTCCGGCCCCCCACCTCCTTACTCAGTTCTCGGAGGGTGGCGCCCTTGCTTTGCTCCTTCCCAGCCGCCTGGACGGCCGGGGGCAAATCCGCCAACGCAAGCTTGGTTTCCGGGTCTTTGTGCCGCCGCAAGCGGCGCCAGAGCCGCGCTCAGCCAGCGAAATGCACAGTCTGATCCTCATACAGTGCACTCCTTGATCTGATGGCACGCCTGGAGTTCTCACGATTCTTCCGCGCAGGGGCATCAGCCGGCGAAGTCTGCTACCGACTGTTGAGGTCCGGCGCCCGGATGCAGTACACTGCGGGCAGGGGGCGCCACTATGAGATGCGGATCGGCACTTCTGGTGGGCGGCTTGCTTGTGAGCCTTGCCTGGGGGCAGAAGGCGACCTTTACGGGTCCGCGTGGGGGTTTCGGGCAGGGTCGGGGAACGATTTCCCTGGGTTCCGGGCTTCCCCCTATCTCTCCGATTCCCCCGCTGGGCATCCAGCATGGAGCGGGGCAAATGCCCTTCCGCCGCGCGCCAGGGCGCGGACTTCCGCGGTTCGGAGGCTTCCCGGTGTTTCCCTATGCCTTCCCTGCCTATGGCTGGAGTCCGGCAGTGGCCTATCCGCCCGCCTCGGATGTTGTGGTTGTCCAAGTGGCTCCGCCGTCCGAACAGAAGCCTGCGGAACCACCCCGGCCCGTCGAATCCGAGATCCGCGAGTACGACTGGCCGGCGGAGCGGCCCGCCGAGGCCGAGGTCCGGCCTGTCTATTTCCTGATCGCCTTGAGGGACCAGACCGTCGTCCAGGCGCGTGCGGTTTGGGTGCAGCCCGGGGAGGTTTGCTATGTGACCCCCGAGGGTGCGCGGCGCCGGCTGTCGGTCAAATTGGTCGAGCCCGAAGCCACACGCAACCTCAACCGCAAGCAGGGGCTGCGGCTCGAGCTGCCGGTGCTCTGACTGAGGCTTGGTAAGATGGCCTGACCTAAGCGCGAATTTAACAGCAGGCTCCGCACCAAGACTTAACGCCGCGGGCTGGCAGCTGAGCTTTCGAGTGAAAGGCGTCCGCGTCAGCAAGCGGGGTGGACACCGCAAGCCATTTTGCCGGCGCCACACTAACGACGGCCGGGCGGCAGTTGAGGCTTGAGGCCGGCGGCGCGGTAGGCCTCCAGCAACGCGCCGGCTACCGGCGAGTGCTCGGGCGGACGAAAGCGGTTGCCCGCGATCTGTTCGACGAGCGTTTGGTAGCGCTCCAGAACATAGCGACTTCGGAAGACCCCGCCCGAGTACGATACGGCGGCCGCTTCGCCTTCGCTAAACAGGCGTCCGCGGGCGGCGACCGCCAGGCCGGCGAGTTGCCGGCCGGCGTTGTCGAGGATCTCGCAAGCGGCTACGTCGCCCTCACGCGCCGCGCGGTCGACTAGTTCGGCGAAGCCGGCGATGCGAGGCCGAGGGAACTCCGTTGTGTAGAAGCGATGCATCAAGTCGTTGGCGGAGGCTGCGCCGGTCGCCTCGAGCAGGGCGGCGTGCAGGGCGGTCGGCCGTCCCCAGCCCTCTTCGTAGCGGAGCGCGGCGCGGAGGGCCTGCCGCACCAGATCGAAAGCGCCGCCTTCATCGCCGAAGATGTAGCCCCAGCCGCCGGCGCGGGCTGTCTCCCCGCGCGCGTTTCGGCCGAACGCGATCGATCCGGTCCCGGCGATGGTGATGATGCCGGGTTCGCCAGCCGTCGCTCCGACCAAGGCAATCAAGGCATCGTGCGTGACGATCATCTTGCTGGCGCGGATCATCTCCCCGAGGATTGGCTCCTTATCAGCCGGGCCCCCGCTGAAGCCCAGACAGGCGGCTTCAAACTGTGCCAGGTCCGGATCCAGACCCGCATTCCGGCACGCCTCCGCCAAGCAACCGGAAATCGCGGAGACAAACTTCTCGCGGCCCTCGGGGCCCGCAACGTGATTGCACGGGCCGCTTTGACCCGCTCCCAGCACACGGCCAGTCTCATCGCCAATCAGCGCTTTCGTGGCGGTCTGCCCGCCGTCCACCCCGAGGAAGTACCGCGTCATCACCGTCCCCGCTCAGTCGATCCGGTAGAGCCGCCTGCCGTGCGCTTCTCCCAGAGCTGTGATGCCCCAGGCGCGCCGCCTCTGTTGGAAATCCTCCCGCCCGAAGTCCTTCTCGTCGACAAGCAGGTAGCGGACACCGGCCCGTTTCAGCTCACTGGTGGCCATGCGGCGCAGTCCGACCGGAAGAGGCCTGATTGAGTTCTCGAATCGGGCCGGAATGGCTTCCCAGGCGCTGCCCTGGCGCATGCCGTCCAGCCGCAGCCGGATCTGCGGCTGATCGGGAGAGCACTCGATTACAACGGAATCAATGATTTGCTCAGCGCCGAGATCGACCTCGACGAACATGCCATCGAACAGAGCCTCCCAGCTCCGCCACCGGGTGACAGGCGAGTTGTCAAACGCCCTCTGCACGTCCCATGGATTCGGATGAGCGCGCAGCCGCCACTCGGGCGCACGGGTCAGTTCTTTGCCGCGCCGGCAGAGCCGCAACTCGGCGATGCTCCAGTCTCCAGGCGGCCCGGAGGCGGTCTGCACGACGCGGATCTTACGCCACGCCGCCTCGGGGAAGGAGGCTACAAGGCGCCTGGAGGGCTGGGCGCCGGGGTTGATCGGGGTCCAGAGCAAGTCGCCGAGGACTTCATTGAACGCCGACTGGTAGACCACGAGGATCTCGCGGGTTGTGTACGCCTCGGGCACGCCGCTGAACGTCAATACCTTCTCGCCGGGGGGCACGTTCTCCTGGATCAGGCGGGCTACGGAGTATTCGGGCATCAGGCGTCGGAGAAAGCCCTCCTCGGACTCGATCCGCAAGGCCTGCTTGATCCGGATCCGGTCAATGCGCCAGGATGCCGGGTCGCTGTAGGACGGGATCACCGACGGCCAGGAGAGCACGGCATGCACGATGATCAGTCCGGCGGCGAGGGCGGGGATTCTGGAGACGGTCAGGGCCATGGCCAGCGAGAGGTATGGCAGCGGTGGAATCAAGAAGCGCGTGCCGATATTGGCGGCATAAGTGATCCCGAACACCAGCGCGGCGAGCAGCAAGCGGCCGCCCTCGCGGTGCTTCAGTGCCCCCAAGGCAAGGGGGGCGAGGAGGAACAGCGGTCCCAGCAAGCCGCAAAGTACAGTGCCGCGAACTGTCACTTCCAGGGGGATTTCCCAGCGGCTGGTCAGCCCTGGGTAATTGCGCATCATCTCGCTGTAAGTCTTCTCAAACGAGACGTGGACATAGGGATTGGGGAAGAGCCGGTTGAAGAACGGCGAAAAAGGGTTGTCCAGCCAGATCCAGTTCTTTGCCATCCACGGGGCCATCATTGCGAAAGCGCAGAGCACGGTCACCAAGAAGGCGTGAAACAGACGGCGTGGCTCGCCGCGGAGCATCCAGGCCACCCAGCCGAGGGCAAACGGCACTCCGAGAGCGGCGGTGTACTTAGCCGCGTAGCCGAATCCGGCCAGTAGCCCGACTGGGGCCAACAGGCCGGCCTGCCGGGTTTCCGCAAAGAGGCGGAGGAAGTAAAAGAGCCCGAACAGCACTCCGGCGGTCGCGACGTCGTTATAGGCGGTGCTTCCGTCGATCCCGACGACCGGGCTGGCGAAGAAAAACAGTGCGCCGGCCACGCCGGCGACAGGAAAGCCGAAACGCCGCGCGTAGCTCAGCATCGCGAGCGGGAGCGAAGCCAGGAAGAGAAAGTGCACCATCGCGGCGGCCGAATGGCGGCCGAAGGTGTAAGCGAAGAGGTAGAGCATCTCGACGCCCTGGGAGAGGTTGGCGTACATGTTCGTCGTGATGCGCTCGAATCCATGGGCTCGGTGGTAGCGATCCACCAGCCCCAAATGGTACGTACTGCCGTCCGGGCTCATCTCGGGCGCCATCGCATAGCAGAAGTACAGCACCGCGAAGATGGTATAAACAGCCCGGAAAAGCCAGCGCCACGCTCGAGGCAGGGCGGGAAGACGCTCGCGCGCGAGGGCGAGTGCACCGTTGCGTTCGGCGATGACCAGCGCCAGGACTCCCAGGCCGAGAAACACGCCGTCGTAGGCGAGCCTGGCGGCGCATAGCAGGAAGACCATCAAGCTGAGACAGGCCGCCCCGGTCACGAACGCCAGCGGAATCTCCTCTTCCCGGTGGAGCGCGATGGAAAGCCGTTGGAGTAGCAGCTTGCCCAAGGCAAAGCAGACGGCCGCGGTAAAGGCGGCGGCAAACAGGATGGAGACCACCTGGCTCATCGATCTATGAAGCCGGCGCGGAGCAGGATCACACCGAGGCGAGTGCCATCAGCCGGCGACACCCATGCCTTATCCAACCGGGCCTCGACGATCGTGTCTTCAGCCACCGTCAACCACGAGGGATCGACGTCCTTTTCGAAGCGTTTCTGGCCGTGCGTCGCGTAACGGACACGGTCGAGCAAGCGCCCGTTGATGAAGAAGGAGATGGTAATGGGGCCGGTTTGGCGGAGCACGGCCTCCGCCACTGCAAACTCCATGACAAACCGGCGATTCTCGGTGTGGTCCAGCGCGAAACGCAGGGCGGGCTGCTGGCCGGTCCAGCGCCATGTCCCGGCCTCGAGGCCGCGAATATCGCGCACGAAGCAGGACTCGACGCCTGGGTCGTTCATGGCGACGAACTCGAGCGCTTCGCCGGCCTCCTCGGCGGTCAGGGGCCGCCGCTGCTCCGGCGGGGGATAGCTGTTCGGGTAACGGTTACAGGCGACCAGCAGCAAAGCGGACAACAGGGCACGCGGGGCGGCAACCATCAGGCCGTCTTGTCCGGGGCGTAACAGACCTCGTCAAGGGGGCAGCCGCTGCATTGGGGCTTCCTCGCCTTGCAGCGGCCGCGGCCATGGTGGATGAGTTGGTGGGAGACGAGGATCCATTTGTTTTGCGGGATGGCTTGTATCAGGTCCTGCTCAATTTTGGCCGGCTCGGTGTGGCGAGTGAGATCCAGCCGACGAGCAATGCGCTGGACGTGGGTGTCAACGACGATTCCGGAAGGAATCCCGTAGGCCGTGCCGAGGACGACGTTGGCGGTCTTGCGGGCGACGCCAGGAATGGTGAGCAGTTCGTCCATGGTGCGAGGGACCTTGCCGCCAAAGTCGGCAACAATCTTCTTGGCCGCGCCGATCAATGATTTCGCTTTGTTGTTGAAAAAGCCGGTCGAGCGGATGTCCTGGGCGAGCTCATCTTGGGAAGCGGCCGCGAAATCCTTCACCGTGGGGTACTTGCGGAACAGGCCCGGAGTGACCATGTTGACCCGCTCATCGGTGCACTGCGCCGAGAGAATGGTGGCCACCAGCAGTTGCCACGGATTGCGGTGATGCAAAGCGCAGGTTGCGCCGGGAAACATTTGATCGAGGCCCGCCAGGATCTTCTCGATGCGGGCCTTTCGTTCTTTGGCCGTTCTCGGCCGCTTGGGCTTCAGTTTTGGAGGCATGGGCGCCGGCTCGTCGGCGAGTGACTAACATCATAACATCGCGGCTGCTCCGGCCACGCCGGAGACTTGCGCCGGGAGGACGCAGCGACGCATCTAACCCCTCTGAGAGGCCACCCGGTGCATATCTACGAGCTGAGAAGGGAAGTCGAAATTCCGCGCCCGATCGATGAGACGTTTCGGTTCTTTGAGAATCCGCACAATCTCAGCCTTATCACGCCTCCATGGCTGAACCTTGCCATCTCTCCGGCGAAAGGGATCGTGATGCGCAAGGGCGCGGTGATCGACTACACCCTTCGGTGGCTTGGGTTGTCTGTGAAGTGGAGCGCGGAGATTGCCGAGTATGAGCCGCCATTCCGTTTCGTCGACGTTCAGCTCAGGGGGCCGTACCGGCGCTGGGAGCACACCCACACGTTCCAGGTCTGTGGCAGCGGTACAAGAGTGACTGACGTAGTGCGGTACGCCGTGCCCTTCGGACCGCTGGGCAGGCTCGCTCACCGTCTCATCCTGCGCAGGCAACTGGAAGCGATCTTTTTCTACCGACAAAGAGCGCTGCTGGAGGTACTCGGAGCCTCTGCGGCTAGAGATCCCGTGGGGAGGTGATCTCGACGTCGGCGGTCAGGAACTGCCAGTCGGGCAGCTCGTAGGCCCGGAGGCTGGTGCGGATGAGAGTCTTGAATTCGACGGATTCGTACGGGCCAAGGCGCGTCGTTTTGAACTCGAACTCGCTGATCGGCGGGTCATCGGGCTTGGACTGGATCGTCCGCAGGCGCACCTTGCCCGCCAGGTTGCCGATGTCGGCGGGGGAGTGATTCACGACCAGGAACTGGATCTGGGTGCGCTTGTTTGCATCCTCGCTGATGCGGAAGCCGGTGACCTCGATGTACTTCGCGAGGTGGCTGCCGGTGGCAGTGCGGCCCGCCACAGGCACCTCTTCAAACGGGCTTCGCTGCCCCGCAGCGGCGCCGCCTCGTAAGGCCGGCAGCCCGTAGTAATAACCTGCCGCGCCGACGCCGACAATCACTGCGGCTACCAGCAACGTCACCAGCCAGCCCGGGAGTCCCTGGCGGTCGTCGATCTCGTAGAGACCGTTCGGTTGTCGCGGCCGGCGGCGGCGCACGGTGGTTCGAAGGGCCTGATAGCCGGGCGGCGGAGCCTGATAGCCGGGCGGCGGCTGTGGCCAGGGTGGCTGCTGCGGAGCTTGCCAGGAAGGCGGCGGGGCTTGCGGAGGCTGGAGCCACGGCTGCTGTGGAGGTGGGGGAGGCGCAGCAGCAGGCGGCGGAGGCGGCGCCGGTCGGGCTGCGTGTTGCTCGCGCTCTTTACAGTAAGGGCAGTCACTCTCGTGAGGCGGCACTTCTTTGCCACATTGCGGGCAGATCCAGGTAAACATCCTTCACTCCTACTTTAGCGCAGCGCCACGGGAGTTCTTTGTCCGGTGCGCGCCGCATCCGCGAGTGTGTCCAGAACGATCTGCACACGCAGCCCGTCGTCAAAGTCCGGGTGGAAGGGCTCGTCGCTGCCGAGCGCGGTCAGGAAGTCGGCCAGCGCGGCCACGAAGGTATGTTCGTAACCGATGCCATGTCCCGGTTTCCAGAAGTTCCGCCAGTAGGGATGGTCGGGCCCGGTCACCAGGAGATTCCGCGGCCCCTGCAAGCCGGGCGGTTCGGTGGCGTCGAGAAATTCAAGCCGGTTCAAGTCCTCGAGGTTGAACCTTGCCATGCCGCGGTCACCGTGGATTTCAAAACGATTGGTGTTGCGACATCCGACGGCGTAGCGCGTGGCTTCGAGGGAGCCGATGCTGCCGTTGGCGAAGCGCACTAGGGCGAGGGTCGCGTCGTCCACGTCGCGGCCTTGTTGAAAAGTATGCTGGAGCGTTTGCGCTTCGGTGACGGCGCCGTTCAGATAGAGGGCCAAGTCGACGACGTGCGACAGCAGGTCGCCCAGCGCCCCGGAGCCGGCCTGCGCCCGGTCGGTCTTCCAGCCCGGCGGCCGGCTGGGATCAGTTCCCCACTGCTGGAGGTAAGCGGCGCGATAGTGAAACACGCGCCCGATGCGCCCTTCGTCGATCAACTGCTTAGCGAAGGCTACGGCTGGCACGCGGCGGTAGTTGAACCAGACCATGGTACGTACTTTGCGCGCGGCCTCCGCCATCCGCCGGGCCTCTTCGGCCGAGACGGCCATGGGCTTCTCGCACAGTACTGCTTTGCCGGCCTGGGTGGCGGCGATGGCGATCGGGGCATGCAGAGCGTTCGGTACGGCGATGTCGACAAGGTCGATGTCCGGGCGTTCGATGACACGCCTCCAGTCGGTCTCGATCTCGCTCCAGCCCCAGCGGGCAGCCGCAGCCGCCAGCCGTCCCCGGTCCCGCCCGCAGAGGACCTGGAGCCGGAGTTCGAACGGCACGTCGAAAAAGCGGCCGACCTGCTGAAAAGCGTTCGAGTGCGCGCGGCCCATGAAGCCCTGTCCGATCAGCCCGATGCGTAGTGGTCGGAGTTTCATCCCCGCCGATCAGTGTAAACAAAGACACCGCAGGGCTACGATGATGCTATGGAGTTTTTCCGGAAGGCGCCCGGCACTCCGTCGCAGCTAGGTGTCTTGTCGGGGACATTCCATCCGCCGACGCGCGCCCACCTCGGTCTTGCCCGGGATGCGCTGGCGCGCGTGGACGAAGTCTTGTTTGTCCTGCCTCGCCGCTTTCCTCATAAGGAGTACGAGCAGGTGCCGTTCGAGGAACGGATACGCCTGCTGCTGGCGGCGACCGCTGGCGAGCCCCGTTTCTCGGTCGCCGCTTCCGACGGCGGCCTGTTCATCGAAATCGCCCGGGCGTGTCGCGGCGCTTACGGCCCGGAGACGGCGCTGTGGTTTGTGTGCGGGCGGGACGCGGCTGAGCGCATCGTGAACTGGGATTATGGAGAGCCGGGCGCCTTCGTGCGGATGCTGGACGAATTCGGCCTGTTAGTGGCCGACCGTGACGGTCGCTACGACCCACCCGAGACTTTCCGCCACCGGATCCGGCGCCTGGAAACTTCCGCCGACTACTCCGGGATCTCAGCGACGGAATTGCGCGAGCGCATCCGTCGCGGCGCTCCTTGGGAGCATTTAGCGCCAGAGTCGGTCGTACCTCTGATCCGGCAGATATACGCAAAGCGGGCGTAGCAGGCGGCTGAAAAGGGCCTTTGTGCGACAGGCCCGAGGGAAGCTGAGGGTTGCGCCACACGGGCGGGCGACGAGTTGCCGCCGGGGGTGGCGCATACTTTAGCTCCCAGAGGCCTTTTTCAGCGTCCTGGTGGTCGCGGTAACCGGCCGGCTCGCCTACTCGCTCCGCGTCTCCAAGAAGGCGCGCAGCCGGTGGCTGCGGCTCGGATGCCGCAGCTTGCGCAGAGCTTTAGCTTCAATCTGGCGGATGCGCTCCCGGGTCACAGCGAAGTGCTGGCCCAGCTCCTCCAGCGTATGCTCTCCGCCGTCCTGGAGACCGAAGCGCATTTTGATGATCTTCTCCTCGCGGGGACTGAGGCTCTTCAGAACTTCGGCCGTTTGCTCGCGCAAGTTCATGCGGATAACAGCGTCGGAGGGTGATATCACCCGGTGGTCAACGATGAAGTCGCCGAGGTGCGACTCTTCCTCTTCACCGACCGGTGTCTCCAGCGAAATCGGCTCCTGCGCGACGCGCAATACCTTGCGGACCTTCGGCACGGGCATTTCCAGGCGGCGCGCCAGCTCCTCAGTAGTCGGATCGCGCCCCAACTCCTGCTGCATCTGCCGCTGCGTGCGGACCAGCTTGTTGATGGTGTCGATCATGTGCACAGGAATGCGGATGGTGCGCGCTTGGTCGGCCACGGCCCGGGTGATGGCCTGGCGGACCCACCAGGTGGCGTAAGTCGAGAACTTGTATCCGCGCCGGTAGTCGAACTTCTCGACCGCCTTCATCAGGCCGATGTTGCCTTCCTGAATCAGGTCCAGGAATTGCAGACCGCGGTTGGTGTACCGCTTGGCGATGGAGACGACCAGCCGGAGGTTGGCTTCGATGAGCTGTTTCTTGGCGGTCTCGGCCGCGTGCTGGCCGCGCTCAATGATCTGCAAGGTTCGCCGCAGTTCCGCCGCGGTAGCGCCGTATTCCTGCTCCAACTGCTGCAAGCGCTGGTTGTGCTTCTGGAGCTGTTTGCGGAGCTCCCGGCTGCCAGGTCCTTTGTGGTTGACCGGATCCTCGAGCCGCCGCTGGGCCAGAGCGATCTCCCGTTCCAGCGGTGCGAACTGTTCCACCGCCTCGCGGACGGTGTCGGCCAGCTTGTCGCGCATCGCCGCACACAGGTTCAGTGCCCGAATCAGGCGCGAGATGGTGACCATCGTACGGGCATATTGAAACCGCAGCGTCCGATGCTGTTTCGGCTTCATGCCCCGCGAAACGACGGCCAATTTCTGGCGGTATTGCTGAGCTTTCTTGAACAACTTCTCGATCTGCTGGATGGAGGAAAGCAATTCCCGGCGGCGCTCCTCGGCCCAGTTTTCCTCCACCGGTCCATCCGGGGCGTTGATGATCTCGGCAACCGGCAGCCGGCCGTGGGCGATGTCGCTCTTCAGCGCGATGAGGTGGAGAATCACGAGCGGGCACCGGGAGAGGGCTTTCGCGACGGCCCGCTGGCCTTGTTCCATGCGCCGCGCAATTTCGATCTCTCCGTCGCGCGTCAGCAGCGGCACCATGCCCATCTCGCGCAGATACATGCGCACTGGGTCCGTGGTCTTGTCGGTGACTTCCGGCTCCCAGTCCAGCTCGGCTGGTTCCTCGAAGTCGCCTTCGCCCCGGTCGGGGGGCAGGCGTGGCTCTTCCAAGATCTCGACGCCGGCGCGATCCAAGTCGGCGAGGATGTCGTCCAACTCCTGGGCGTCGATCACGTCATCCGGGAGGACATCGTTGACTTCGTCGTACAGGACGTAGCCCTTCCCCCGGCCCGCCTCCATGAGCTGCCTGATCCGGTCGTTTTTTTCCTCACCCCGCACAGGCTTCCCAGACCCCCGTTCCAACATGGAGCGTGGTCCCTGTCATTGTACAATACGCGTCCTCCAGCGCGTGTTACGCGGAACGCAAGCGGCTCAGCTCCTCCATTAAGCGCAGCGCCTCGGGCAGGTCGCCCGCCTTCTCTGCTTCGGCGACGCGCAGGCGCAATTCGTTGATCCGTGCCTGCTGATCCTTGCGCTCAAGTTGTCGCACGAACGCCAGCGCCTCCTCCGGCGAACGGTCGGTTTCCAGGGAGGCGTCGCTGAGGGCGAGTGAGTCGAGGAGGGCTTTGGCGTTCTCATCCAAGCGCGCGCCAACTGAAGCATAGCTCCACGACTCGCCACTCTCCTCCAGTTGCAGCATCACCTTCAACACGGGCCAGGTCCGGAATTGCTCGATTGTCTTCAGGGTCCGCAACCGCGGGATCACCTCCTTGCGCACTGTCCGGTTGGAGAGTAAGAGATGGATCAGCAGTTTCTCCTTCGGGTGGATTGGATCGGCGGGCGGGAGCTCCCCCTTCGGCCGCGCGCCGGCGGCGCGACGAAACTCATCCCGCACCAAGGCCGGATCCACACGCAAATAGCTGGCGACCTCCTGCGCCACGGCAGCCCGTTCGAGCCGGTCCGGAATTCGCCGGATGGCCGGCATCAGGACACTTCGTAGCCCGGCGACCCGGCCCTCGGCCGTGGTCACGTTAAAACGAGCACGGACGCGCTCGGCGAGCCAGTGGAAATAGCCCGGGGCGCCCGCCAAGCGCTCACGATAGGCGCTCTCGCCATGGGCACGCACGAACTCGTCCGGATCCAAGCCCCCGCCCAGCTCCAGGATCCGGATGTGCATGCCTTCTTCCAGCAGCATTTGAATCGAGCGCTCCGCAGCTCCGGCCCCGGCAGCATCCGGATCGAAGTTCACCGCAATCTTGTCGGAGTGGCGGCGCAGGGAACGGACCTGTTGGTTCGTCAGGGCGGTTCCACAACTGGCCACAACCTGGCGCACGCCGGCGGCGTAAAGGCCGATCACATCCATGTATCCCTCGACCAGGATGCTAAGGTCGTTTTCGCGGATGTGGCGCTTGGCGCGGTGCAGGTTGTACAACACGTGGCTCTTCCGGTAGATCGGCGTTTCCGGCGAATTCATGTACTTGGGCTCGTCCCCGGCCGTCAGCGCGCGCCCGGCAAACGCGATGATCTTGCCCGATTCGTTGTGGATCGGGAACATCAGGCGGCCTCGGAATCGGTCATACCAGCCGCCGTCCTCGCGCTTGATGACCAAGCCGGAGGCTCCCATCTGTTCCGGCGTAAACCCCTCACGCTGGAACTGCCGCACGAGCATCTGGCCGGACCGCTCCGCAAAACCGAGACCGAACTCGGCGGCGACCGCCGGCGGTATCCCCCGGTTACGGATGTAGTCGCGGGCTCCGCCGCCCGCAGGCGACTCCAGGGCGGCCCGGAAGCTTTTCTGCGCTAGCTCGTGCATGTCGTTGATGGCTCCCCGGAGACGACTCTCCTCGTCGCCCAGCCGGCTGCGCTTCGGCATCGGAATCCCGTGCCGCTCAGCCAAGTGCCGGAGCGCCTCGAAGAAGGTGAAGCCTTCGACCGCCATCACAAAGCTGAGTACGTCGCCGCCAGCCCCGCAGCCGAAGCATTTGTAGAACTGATGGGTGGCGTGGACGCTGAATGACGGGCTTTTTTCGGAGTGAAACGGACACAGCCCCACGTAGCGCACCCCGGCTTTGCGGAGCCGCACGTACTCGCCGACAACCGAAACAATGTCGATGGAAGATTTCAACTGCTCGACGAAATCCATCCGGCGCGTCCTGGGACCATTATCGTTAATCCGCTATCGGGGGAGGGCGGGGGAGGAGTGGAAACGCGGCCGGGAAGGATTCTTCAGGCGGACACGCGCCGGTAAGCTTCTGCGCCGAAGCTACGGGCGTCAGCCTGCCGCTGGTTGCGCGCGCGCTCGAGCTTCCAGGCCAGCCACGCCAGGCTGATGGTGTGGTACACTTCGCCGTCATCGAATGGCTTGGCGAGGACGTCGTATCCGCCCAGATTGAGCACTTCTGCCCACAAGTGGGTGTCGGCCGCGGACGAGGTGATGATCAGCTTGGGCGGAGCGGGCAAGTGCTGTGTGCCGCAGAGCACTTCCTGCCACCCCGCTTTTCCGAGCTTTTCTTCCGTCACTACTACCGGCAAGGCCTGCCGTTCCAACTCAGCCAGGGCCTCCTCCAAGGTGTAGGCATGACACAGCCTCCAGTTAGTGTGATCGAAGAGGTGCTGAAAATATTGGTGATCCTCAGGACGGGGACTCAGTAGCAATACGGTGACGACCTTTTGAGGATCAAGACGATCTGAGAACGCGGAATTCATGCCCACTCCCTTCCTCCTCCGTCTGGGCTTTCCCGCCCATTCTACCAAGTAGAAGGGGGGTATATAACCGGGACGATCCCGGGCCGGGCCCTGGGGAAAACCCTGAATTCGGCGCGGCAGATAAACGATCCTGTTCGGCCGCCGGCGCCGATTTGAGGCCTCACTGGGCCCGAGTAGTCCTACCCGCGCGGCCCGTAGCCTGCAAGGCCAGCATCTGCGCCTGACGGGCGTAATCCAGGGCCTCGTTAAGCTCTTTGAGCACTTCCTCGGGATTGTGAAAGCCCATGCTGTTTTCCGAAACCGCTAAGTTTTCCCAGCGAAGGTGGGCTCGCTGGTGAAACTCCACGGCCATTCGCATGAGTCTGTCGTGCACGGGGCGGCCTTGCTGGAGAGCCTGCCTGGCCGCAACGATGGCGTCGATGCTGTCGCTCAAAGCCCGCTGGACGCGCTCTTGTGCTGCATCGACGTGCTGCTGCACGCGCAACACCTGTGCTCTCAGAAGCTGCGGCTCCACCGCGTGGCACTGGCCGCAGGGAAAGGCGCCCAGGGTCTGATTGCGGGTGTGCCGGTCAATATACCGCAGCGGCGAAACCAGCCAGTGCGAAGTCACCTGCCGCCCGTTGGAGTTGACTTTGGGCATGTGACAGGTGACGCACGAGGCCCCCGTGCGCTCGTATTTGCTCTCCCAGAACAGCTCCGTCTCCGGGTGCTGGCTCTTGATCAGCGGCTCGTTGAGGATGCTGTGGATCCAGTCCTGCTGGTAACGAAATGCGTTCCGGTAATGGGAATCCAGATCGCGGACCTTGCGCCACCCAAAAACAAAACGCGCCTGCTTGTCGGCGCCGGGACCGCATACATACTCCACGTGGCACTGGGCGCACACGAGAGTCGCCTTCTGCTGAGGGTCGGCCTGCTCGAAGCGATTCGGGTTCTTTTCGGGCCAGTACGGGTTGACGCCGCGCTCGGCGATGGCCGTCTCCAGCCCCTTGTTGATGATGCGCAGCCGAGCGCTGTGCGGGTCATGGCAGTGCATGCAGGAAGTGCCGTAATCCATGATCTCCTTGGGAATCCGCGCCACCACTTCTTTCCACTGGGCAGTCTCGTTCAACTGCAGGCCCCTCCAGGGCCGCCCCCAGTAGTAGGCCACCGGTGTGGCCTTGCAGTTCAGACAGGCAGCGTTCTTCCCGCGCTGGATCTGGATGTGGTCCCGAAGCATGAACTTGTGCGAACGGTCTTCGTTGTACTCTTTGGTGAAGCCGTGGCCGGCGACGATCTTGTTGTATAGAGGAAAATCCATGGTCTTGGGATGCGCCCGCGGATCAGCCGGCGTACCACCGAACAGACCCGCCGTGCCAAGTTCGTTCATGAAATAGGTTTCATACTGGAAGCCGTGGCAGACGCCGCAGTTTTCCGCCCGGAAGTTCACGGCGGGCAGCAGCCCGGAGGGATCCTCGGCCTGGCGGTGCTGCGCGGCTCGCGAGTGGCACAGCGAGCAGCTCAAGCCACGGTGTCCGCTCTCGGCGTGGGCGGCGGCATGGTGCGGATGACATGCGCTGCAAGCCTTCCGTTCCTCCGTTACGGCTGTGTTCTGCGGCGCCTGAGCCTCGGCCTTTGAATCCGCCCGCACCGGCAGGGCCAAGGCAGGTGTAAGGACAATCAGGGAGAACTGAAAGAACCATTGCATGGGGCGCCTCCCTCGCTGGGCTCGGATCCGCAACCGGCAACCGCTCACCTTGACGCGGTTGTGTTCCGCGGCCGCTAGGGGCCAGGGAATTCTAATCCGCATCCGGTTATCCGGAATTGCCATTTTGGTTCCGGCTTTAGGCAAGGATATACCCATCTCCCGCCGCCGCGTCAAGAAGCGCTCGGCCGGCTCCAGCAGGTACCGCGCCCTGGAGAGGTGGAAAAGTCCTGCAAAGTTGCGCCGCCATGTGCAAGTCAAGGGTGCGCCTTTGTGCCTCCCTTGGTCACTCAGGCGGCGCTACAATAGCAGACGACCAGCCGAGGGGAGGAGCGGCGAAAGGTGTGACGAAAAATGGCTACGGCGGCAAGATGAGCGCCCGGGGTCGGGGTGCGCCGGCGCTGCTCGCCATCGTCGTGGCCACCGTCATCTTCGCGGCGGACCTGGCGCTGCCGGCCGGCATCCTCGACGGCGCGCCGTACGTGCTGGTGGTGTTCTTCTCACTCTGGATGGCCGCGCCGCGGTGGGCTTTTGTCTTCGCGGGCGGGGCAAGCGGGCTGGCCTTTCTTGCCCCGGCGATTGCGGCCGGCGGGGCGCCGTCTGCTCCGGTGTTATTTTCGCGGGCCATCTCGGTTGCCGTGGTTCTGATTTCGGCGGTCTTTGTGCGCGCATTTTGGAGGGTTGAGAGTGAACGGCGGCGCACCGAAGAGTGGGTCCGCACCAGCTTCGAACACGCTCCCAGCGGCATGGCCGTCACTTCCCCTGATGGTCATTTCCTGCACGTCAATCCGGCGCTCTGTCGTTTCCTCGGCTACTCGGCCGAAGAGCTGCGGCAGATGACTTGGGCCGACGTCACTCATCCGGACGACTACGAACGAAGCGCCGAACTTGTGCGCCAGCTACTGGCCGGCGAGATTCCGGTGATCGAGGTTGAAAAGCGTTACCGCCACAAGGACGGTAGCTGCGTCTGCGGACACGTTTCCGTGTCGCTGGTCCGTGACGACGAGGGCCGGCCCCTCCATCGGACCGTCCAGATCGTCGATATCACACGGCGCGTGGCGATGCAGGAGCAGTTGCGCGCCAGCGAGCGCTATTTTCGTTCGTTGATTGAGAACGCGCTCGATGTCATTACCGTACTCGAGGCGGACGGAACGATCCGGTATGAGAGCCCGGCCATCGAACGCGTGCTTGGTTATACGTCCGAGGAGCGAATCGGGACTAACGCCTTCAGCTATCTTGACCCGGATGATGCCGTGCGGCTGGAACGGTTGGTAATGCGCGGCTCGCGCACTTCGGGGGCGGCCGCAGCGATCCAGTTTCGCGCCCGCCACAAAGATGGTTCGTGGCGCTACTTGGAGGCGGCGGGCCGGAACCTGCTGGATGATCCGGCGGTAGCCGGCATCGTGGTGAATTCGAGGGACATCACGGAGCGTAAGGCCATGGAACGGGCGTTGCGCGAGAGCCGGGAAACGCTCCGGCGCTCTCACCAAGAGCTACAGTCCTTCACCGGGGTGTTGATGACGGCGGCGGAAGAGGAGCGGGCGCGCCTGGCTCGCGAGCTCCACGATGACCTGAACCAGCGCCTGGCGGCGTTGAGTTTGGAACTGGGCCAGCTCCGGCGCCAGAAGCCGTTCTCAGCGGGCGCACTGGCCCAACGTCTGGCCGGTCTGGAGGAGCTCGTGGGACAGCTTTCCGACGACGTGCGGAACATGGCCTACCGCCTTCATCCGGCCACACTGGATTACCTGGGTCTGGAGGCGGCGCTCGACTCCGAATGCGATCAGTTCTCCGCGCGGGAAGGCATCGCTGTGGAGCTCAAGAGTCACGGTCTGCCGGAGGAACTGCCGCGGGACGTATCGCTGTGCCTTTACCGGGTGGCGCAAGAGAGCTTGCGCAACGTCGCGCGCCACGCGCGGTCAGATCGAGCCCGGGTGACTGTGACGGGCGACGGGGCGGGCATCCGGCTGTGTGTGGAAGACTTCGGCCAGGGCTTTGACCCGGTTCCTTCGGGGCGTGGGGCGGGTCTTGGCATCATCAGCATGGCGGAGCGGGTACGGCTGGTGGGCGGCCAACTGACGGTTCGCTCGGAGCCGGGAAAGGGGACGCGGGTCGAGGCGTGGGTGCCCGTATCGAAAGAGGTGAGCGGTGAGCGGCAAGCCTCGCGTGCTACTGGCCGATGATCACACCATCCTTCTGGAAGGGCTGAAGAGCCTGCTGGAGGACGAGTTTGAGCTCATCGGCACTGTCGAAGACGGCCGTGCGTTGGTGGAGGCGGCGGGCGAGCTGCGGCCGGACGTTATCCTGCTGGACATTTCGATGCCGCTGCTCAACGGCATCGAAGCTGCGCGCCGGCGTTATCCTGCTGGACATTTCGATGCCGCTGCTCAACGGCATCGAAGCTGCGCGCCGGTTGCAGAAGTCGGGCCTGAAGAGCAAGGTGATCTTTCTCACTATGCACGCCGACACGCGGTTCGTTAAGGAAGCCTTCCGGGCGGGGGCTTCGGGCTATCTGTTGAAGCGCTCGGCCTCATCGGAACTGGTTACTGCCATCCGCGAAGTGCTGGGAGGGCGCTACTATGTGACGCCGCTGATTACTCGCGACGTGGTGCACTCGCTCCTCAACGCCTCCGCTCGCCAGGAGCCCTTCGCCGAACGGCTCACGCCGCGCCAGCGCGAGGTGCTGCAATTGGTAGCCGAGGGGCGCTCGCTGAAGGAAATTGCCGCCATTCTCGGCATCTCCGTCAAGACGGTCGAGTACCATAAACGGTGCATCATGGACGAATTGGGCTTGCGCACGACGGCCGAGCTGACCCGCTACGCGATCAAACACGGCATCGCGTCGCTCTGAATCGCGGCCGTGCAAGCTCTCCCGAAACCCACCGCTAAGCCCCGGATTCTGGAACGCCCAAGCGGAGCAGAGGCCCGCTCTGCACCGCCGGCAGTCCTGCCGTCGGCCGGCAGCTTGACAGCCGTCGTGGCAGGCCCGGCGGCCCGCTCCACAAGAGTTTCCGATACCGGCGACGCCCCCGAAAGGGGCCGCCTGTGCCGAAGCTGGCGCCGCACAGCAAATCAACAAGCTGGGCCCACAGGTGAAGCAGGCTTCAGCCTGCTCATCTTGTCGTCATGGTCTCCGGATCCCAGGTGCAGATTCGCTGCTCGAAGTAACTAGTGTTGCACAGCAGCGACGGTCCGGCGGCCCGGAAGCCAAACACGGCGTCTTCGACGACGGGCCGGCGGCTCCGCACGGCGGCGATGAAGTTGTTGTGGTGTTCCAGGTGCGCGCTGTAGCCCGGCGGCGGGGCGTAAACAATTTGCTGTTGCGGCGGCATGTTGTCCGCGGTCGCCGGCCGTTCCGGGTACTTTGTGCGGTAGCGCCTGAGGAATTCCTGCTGGACGGCCTCAGGGAAGGTCCCGATGGTGTAGCCGGGCTCGGTTTCCGGGGGGACTCTTGAGAGCTTAACGCTCGCGCCGACCAGCAAAGTCCCCTCGCTGCCGACAAAACGGAACCCAAACTGCTCTTCCGCGACGCCGCTCTTAAAGTTGACGCGAAGCGCGAGATTGAAGCCCGGGTGGCCGTTCGCCGCCGGGTAGTCCATCATCGCCAGCATCACGTCCGGCACGTCGCGGCCATCCTTCCAGTAGCGCAAGCCGCCGGTGGCGAACACTCGCACGGGGCCGGTCGCGCCGGTGGCCAAGTGCAGGCCGGAAAGCAGGTGAACGAACAGGTCGCCGGCCACGCCGGTGCCGTAGTCACGGTAGTTGCGCCAGCGGAACAGCCGGACCGGATCAAACGGCCGCTTCGGCGCCTCGCCAAGGAAGCGGTCCCAGTCGATGTTGTCGGGCGAGGCGTCCGGCGGGATGGAGTACTGCCAGGCGCCGAGCGCTGAGTTGCGGTCCAGCCAGGCCTCCACCATGTTCAGCTCGCCAACGGCGCCGGCGCGGATCAGCTCCCGGGTCTTGTGGTAGACGATCGAGCTGACGTACTGACTGCCGATTTGCAGGATTCTGCCGCTGTTGCGGGCGGCCTCGATCACCGGCAGCCCCTGCTCGACCTTCTGCACCATGGGCTTCTCACAATAGACGTCCTTGTCGGCGGCCAGCGCGTCGATCACCATCCGCGCGTGCCAGTGGTCCGGGGTCGCGATAATGACCGCGTCCACGTCGGTCCGGGCGAGGATTTCCCGATAGTCCCGTGTCGTGAAGATGCCGCTGCCCCAGACTTCGCGCGCCCGCGCCAGCCGGCCGTCATAGATATCGCACACTGCGACGAGTTCGACGCCCGGAATTGAGAGAGCATACCGCGTGTCCCCCGATCCCATGCCGCCCACGCCGACGGTGGCGATCTGGATGCGGTCGTTCGCCGCGTAGCGTTGGGGCTCGCCGGATGGGGCCGGGCCGGACGTCGCCGCGACTCCGGCCGCCGTCTGCAAAAAGCGCCTTCTGGACGATGCCATCTTGGGTAGCCTCATCTTCTCTACTGTATGCCCGCCGCTGAGACGACGGGAGGGAAGCAGGGCAGCGCGCTACGGGGCCGATGGCGCCTCGCCGGCCGGCAGGGCGGGAACGGAGCGTACGAACTGAGGCCGCTTCACGCCCTCGGCCAAGTCCGCGACAACATCCGCGATGAATCGGAGCAGGACCACGGTCTGCGAAGCATTGATCTTATCCCAGGTGTCGCTTGGCCGGTGGTAGTCCCCGTGCAGCCCGGAGAAGAAAAACAGCACTGGTACCTGCCGGGCGGTGAACGAGGTGTGGTCGCTGGAGCCGTAGCCGGCCGTTTCCGAGAAATCCAGCACGAGGTTCGAGTGCCGGCGCCGGGATTCCAGAATGTCGCGAAAAGTGGAGCCCGTGGCGACGCCGCCGACGTAGATGCGGCGGTCGCGAACACGGCCGATCATGTCCATGTTGATCATCGCTATTGCGTTCTCCAGGGGCACGAGAGGACGGCGGATGTAATAGCTTGAGCCCAGCAGTCCTAACTCCTCGCCGGCGAACGCGACGAACAGGATGCCTCGCTGAAGCCGCGGCCTGCCGCCGAACCAGCGGGCCAGCTCCAGCAAGCCCGCGACTCCGGAGGCATTGTCATCGGCGCCGGGGTGGACTGTTCCAGCCATGCCGGGGGCCATCGAGAACTGGTCGCCGAGGCCGATGTGGTCGTAATGCGCGCCGATGACAATGTGTTCGGCGGTCTTGCCGGGAAGATACCCGGCGATGTTGCGGACCTGCTTCCGTGTATGCTTGACATCGACGTTCAGGTGAACCTTGAGCGAGGGTGGTAGGGGGAAGCTGCGCGGCCTGAGGTCTCGGTCAATCGCGCTTTGCAGATCCGAGAGCTTCTTGCCGGCAGAGGCCAGCCAGCGGCCGGCGACATCGGCGCTCAGGTGCACGAAAGGAATCCCGACATCGGCCGGCCCGACGGTTTCGATGAATTTCTCGAGGTCTCCGGAACGGCCGCCATGGCTGACGATATCGTTCACGTACAGCACGCCTTTGGCCCCATGCAGCCGTGCATTGAGCGTCTTGCTGAACAACTGGGCGTGCTCGGTGTAGGTCTGGCCGGCGAAGATGCTGCGCTGGTCGAACTCCTGGGGCTCGTGCCGCAGGACGATCACGAACTTGTCCCGGACGTCCACGCCGGCGTAATCATCGTAGTCATATTCGGCGGCCGAGATGCCGTAACCGGCGAAGACGACACCGCCGGAGAAACGGCCGGCGGCGGAAAAGTTCAGGGGGACGAAATCGCGGTGCAGCGCCAACTCCTCAACGACGCCATCGAGGGTCCACGACAGCCGGTTGCCTGGGCCCAGTCGGGCGTTCCAAGTGACATCGAACGCCTGGGCGTAGTTGCCGCCTTCGATACTCTCCAGACCGGCGCGGCGGAACCGAACGGCGATGTACTCGGCGGCGCGGTCCAATTCCGGGCTACCGGCGCCGCGGCCGCCAAGCTGTTCGGAGGCGAGGAACTTGATGTGATCCAGGTACCGCTGAGGGTCAAAGCCTGGCGCCGAGACCTCAGCCGGCAGCAGAAGGCGAGCGGTGAGAGAGACCGCGCCGGCGAGCAAAAGGATTCCCGATCGGGGGCGTACGGCCGTTTGCTTTATCGACAACTTGTCACCTCGAAGCCGCGTGGATCAATGGCTTGCGGTAAGCGCCAACATGAGCGATCCGCCGGGGAGGGCGGGCTAGCGAGTTGCGGGGACGGGTAGCTTGACGGCACAGCAATCGGCATCACCGGCGTTGCGGGCGGGTTTCTGATAATCGATTTCGAAATCGATAATCTGCTTCAAGTTCTCCCAGGGCAACTGGGCATTGATGCGGCGGCCGTTGACGAAGAGCGTGGGTGTGCCGTTGACGCCCAACCGGCGACCCAGGCTCACGGTGCGGTCGACCTCTTTCGAGGTGGCCTTGGTGTCGACACAGCGGCCGAGCGCCACACCATCGATGTCCTGGTGGGCGGCCGCAAACTCCATAACCTTGGCCTTCAGGTTTTCGACCGTAATTTCCGGCTGCCGTTCGAAGATCCAGTCGTGATAGGCCCAGAAAGCTTCTTCCGACTGGGCGAAGATGCAGCGGCCGGCGATGGCGGCCGGCCGGGCCCACGGATGAATGGGATCCAGAGGAAAGTCCATGAAGTAGAGGCGGACCTGTTCGGGGTAGGTCTGCAAAAGGTTCCGGCGCAGCAGCTCGGCCTCCTTGCGGCAATACCCGCACTGAAAGTCGCTGAACAGGACAAGCTTGACGGGGGCGCCGGGAGTGCCGAGCGCCGGCTGCCGGCGAGTGTCGAGGGCGTCGATCTCCTTTTGAAACGGGTGCTTGGTGGCGTCATAAACCGTCGCCTGAAGGATCTTCTTCCCGTCCTGGGAGACATAGAAAAGTTGCTCCTGGGATGCCTGCCCCGCCACGCCGAGCACGCGCACTCGATAATATCCCCCGATCTCGGAAGGCTCCGGGTCGGAAACCGTGACCTGAATCTGGGGTCCCCACAGCAGCAGATGCCGGAAGTAGGATTCCAGGGCGGCCTTGTCGAGCGCGGGGCGTTGTTGGGCGGCATACGCCGCGAGGCCAATCGCCGACACCAACGTCCAGAGCCCAGTCAACACGAGACGCATTACCGACATCATACCTGGCTTGGCTGCTCTGATCGAGAAGCCAGGTCGCACACCCGGGCGTCTTGGCTGCGGCCGGCGACGCGCGATGCAAAAAGGGTAAGGCTCAGGCGCCCTGTTTCAGTGTTTCTGCCGGCGCCTGCTTCTTTTCCTTCCGCTTCTGTTTGCGCGCCGCCTTGGCATCCCTCCGCTCACGGCGGGCAAGCTCTTTTTGTCTTTTCTGATAGCTAGTTCTGCCACGTCCTGCCATATCGACTCCGAAAATGAATCTCCCGCCCGCGCGCCGCATGCGGCGGCGCGCCAAGGGGCTGGGCGGTTACCAGCGCGGTTCCCGTCGGCCCCGCGGCCGGCCGCCGGGTCTGCTGCCGCCGCGGAACCCGCGATCGCGTTTCGGCAGCGCTTCGTTCACCCGCAGCGTACGGCCGTGATAGTCGCGTCCATCGAGCGCCGCCATTGCGGCATCCGCCTCTGAGGCGTTGCTCATCTCTACGAACGCAAAGCCGCGGGACTGCCCCGTATCCCGGTCCGTGACAATGGTCACGCGCTCCACCGAGCCGAAGCTCTCAAACATCGCTCTGAGTTCGTCTTCCGTCGTGGAGAAACTCAGATTGCCCACAAATACGTTCTTCATCTCATTCCTCGAACGGTAGGCGGAATTGCGGCAGGCGATGCCAATCTGCCTTCAGCGAGCAGACGAGGAAAGGTCCGGCGCAAACCCCGACAACCATTCTCAGAGTACCAGATCGGCGGCAGGGCGCGTCCGCGCCGACGCCCGGGTTTGCTGCGAGGCGGCCGGTTGTGCTATTGTTAGCATAGCTGTTGAATTTCCTGCAGGTCGCTTGAATCAGCCTGAAGGGCGCCCGACAGGGTAACTCCTTCCCGTTGCACTGTCCTCAATCGATAGGCCGGAACTTTAACCGCTAGAAAGTGAGAATTTAGGCTATGAAGGAAACAGGCACGGTGAAGTGGTTTAACGCCGGCAAAGGATTTGGTTTTATCCAGCGGGATAACGGAGAGGACATCTTCGTGCACTACTCCTCGATCGAGGGGAACGGCTACCGCAGCCTGGAAGAGGGCGCCCGCGTCTCATTTACGGTGAAGCGCGGACCGAAGGGTCTCCAAGCCGAGAACGTAACGTCGGCGTAGAGATCGTATTTTTGTATCGTGCCGGCGTTGCTGGAAGCGCCGGCAAAACTGTTCCCGTCTCGGCGGCCGAGGCGGAACTCCGAGGTTGCCGCTCAGATCCCTGCGCTGGATCCGATGCGCGCAGCCTCTCGCCGCCAGGAGGTGCGTGAGTCATGCAGTTCCTCTACATGGGTTTCACCCAGCGCGAGGACGTCCGCTGTTATCGCTTTCAAGGCATTCTGCCCGGCGAGAGCCCCGCACGGCCGAGAAGGAAGATCAATCTCCAGCTCAGCGCTGAGATGTCAATGCTGGCCGAGTATCAAATCCGGTTCCAAGACGGGCCGGCCTTGTGCCTTCGGATCCTGAATGAGGCCCTGGGCCAGGCGGAGGGCGCCGCTGTCCGGTTTGCCTCCTACGCCATCACGCGAAAGGACATGTCGGCCTTTGCGGAGGCGAAACAACTGGCCGAGCGGGCCAAAGCCGCCGGGCGGAAGCCGCGTCCGCCCTCCAGGCCTTCCTCGGCATCGCGTTGGAAGGGACCGCGGGCCCAATAGCGCGACCCACCAGGGAGAGAGCTCAGGCCCGACCGCGGCGCTGCTGCGCGGCTTATGCTCCCGGCTGCCGCACACCAATGGTCAGGAGGATGTTGGCGTAAAGAGCCTGGTCGGCGGTCTGTATGGTTAAGGCGAGCTCGGGAGTGTTGACTGCCTTGTAGAAATCCCACCGGCCGATCGGTTCCAGCTCCAGATTCAGGCCCGCCCGCCGCACTGCCCCCCGATATTCAGCCCAAACGGGCGGGTCCTCGGTGATCGCATACGGTCCGGTGGTTTCCGGCTGCATGGTGTTGATGCGCTCCACCGGCACGGCCGACAGCAGAGCCTCCAACACCTGAACGCAGCTCACAATGCCGGGCGAGAGGTTCAGGCTGACAAGTGCGGCGCCGGGCGGCAGGGTAGTGGATGCGGGGTAGTTGCCGTCGGCGATCAGCACTTTCGAGGTGTGGCCGGCCCGGCCGAGCACCTCCAGGATTTGGGGATGAATCAGTTGGGATTTCAGCATGGCTGCGTGTGCATCTCCCTTTCAGGCTAATTGTCTCCGCTGAGGTCCACCAGAATCTTGGTCACGGCGGTGGGATCGGCATCCCAAGCCCGGAGCGCCTCGGCGGCCCCCTCGAGCGGCGTCACGCGAGTGATGGTTTCCTCAACGGGGAAGTGTCCCTGACGCAGCATTCTGGCCACCGCCTGGAAGTCGGACGCCTCTGCGTTTCGGGAACCGAGGATGTCCAGCTCTTTCTGAACGAACAGTTTGGTCTGGTACGTGACGGGCTGGCTGGCATAGCCGATGTAGACCACACGGCCGGTGAAGGCCACCTCCTCGACGGCCGCACAGAAGGTCTCCGGCAACCCGATGGCTTCCACAACCACGTCTGGGCCGTGGCCGCCGGTGATTTCCAGCAAGCGTTCGTGGAGGTTCTCGACGCGAGAATTCACCACGTGGCGGGCGCCGGCCCTCCGGGCAAGATCGAGCTTGGCAGCATCGATATCGACGGCGATCGTCTCGGCACCGCGAAATGCGCAGCCGGCGACTGCGCCGAGGCCGATCGCGCCGCACCCAAGGACTGCCACCCTGTCGCGGGAAGCAACCCGTCCCCGGGCCGCCGCATGAAATCCGACACTTAATGGTTCCACCAGGCAGAGTTCCCGGAGCGAGAGGCCGCCGCCGAGATGAACGTTTTCCCAAGGGACGACTAGGAACTCGGTCATGGCGCCGTCCCGCTGCACGCCGAGGGTTTGATTGAACCGGCACGCATTGGAACGGCCGCGCCGGCACGAGGCACAAGCGCCGCAAGCCGTGTAAGGAGATACGGTGACTGCCAGCCCGGGAGCGAAATGCCCTGGAACTTCCGGCCCGGCAGCCTCGATGGTGGCGGCGAGTTCATGCCCCGGAATCCTTGGATAAGCGACCAGCGGGTTCTTGCCCCGAAACGTGCTCAGGTCGCTGCCGCAGAAGCCGGCGAGGCGCACCCGCAGCAGCAGCTCGCCGCGGCCTGGAGCCGGAACCTCAGTGGCGCCGATGCGCGTTTGCCCTGGGGCGTCGATGTAGAAAGCTCTCATTAACGGTCAGCTCGCATCCAGGCGGTAAGCGCGCACTGCGGCGCCGCCGAATATCTCCGCCTGCTCAGCGGCGGACAGCCGTCCGATGGCCCGCGAGACGACCTCACACCACTGCCGGTAGCCGCAGGCGAGGAGGCAGACCGGCCAGTCCGAGCCGAACATCAGCCGCTGCGGAGTGAACGCTTCCAGCACAGCGTCGAAGTAAGGCCGCAAGTCTTCCTCCGACCACCTGGTCCAGTCCGCCTCGGTCACCATGCCGGAGATTTTGCAGAACACGTTTTCCCGTTTCGCCAGATTACTGATATTGTCTCTCCACGGGCTGAACATGCCGTCGCGAATGCGGGGCTTGGCGACGTGATCAAGGATGAACACCTGGTTCGGATGGCGGTCCACGAACCGAATCGTTTGGGGCAGGTGCCTGTCGAAGATCAGGATGTCGTAAGCCAGGCCGGCGTCGGCGAGCGCCGCCACGCCCCGGTTGAAATCGACGCGGAGCATGTAAAATTCATCCGGCTCATCCTGCAACACGTGCCGGACCCCCTTAAGCTTACGCCGCGCCGAAAGGCGGGCCGCGATTTCGCCGGCCTCGGGCGCCGTCAGCGGGATCCAGCCTACAACACCGCGGATAAAGGACTGCTCATCAGCCAGTTGGAGAAGCCACTCCGTTTCCGCCAGGCTTTGACGCGCCTGCACGCTGACGACGCCATCGATTCCTGCGCCTGCGATTTCGGCCTCGAGTTCCGCAGGCAGAAAGTCACGCCGCAGGAGGGACATCTCATCAGTGATCCATCCGTACTCCGCGGCGTTGTAACGCCAGAAATGATGATGGGCGTCAATGCGCACGGTCGGACGACTCTCCGTAGTCGTTATTCTCGGGCCGGCCCGACGGCCAGGTGATGTTGGCCACCGGCGCGACGACGGCGCGAATTTCGGCCAGCAATTCCGGATCGATGGGCTTCATGATGCCTTCGACGTTCCGCTCGACATGGTCGGGGCGCGACATTCCGACCAGGGTCGTAGCCACATAGGGATGCTCGATACAGTACCGGAGGGCGACATCGGCCACACGAACTCCGCGCCGGGCGCACAGCTCGACCACCTTGGCGCCGGCCCGCTTGACTGGCTCGGGGGCGGGGTGCCAGGAGGGGGGACCCTGTTCGGTCAGGATGCCCATATGCAGCGGAGAGGCATTGATGAGGCCGATGCCATTCTCGCGGGCGTACGGCGTCAGGATCTCGTCCATGTCGTTGATCATGAGGTTGTAGCGGCAGTAGCTCAGGATCGTGTCCACGCCGCCGGCGGCCGCGACGTTGCGGAGCATCTTCAGTGGCAGCCCGGTGATGCCGATGAAGCGCGCCTTGCCGCTCTGCTGGATTCGCCGCAGCGCGGGAATCGTTTCCTCGACAATCTGGCGATAATCGCCGAATTCGATATCGTGTGCCTGGAGCAGATCGACGTAATCGGTGCGCAGCCGGCGCAGGGACTCGTCGATGCTGGCGGTCACGCGCCGGGCTGAGAAATCAAAGCCGTCGATGTCGTACCGGCCGCACTTGGTGGCGAGGATCACCTCGTCGCGGCGTCCAACAAGCGCTTCGCCGAGACGTTCTTCGGCGAGCGTCCGGCCGTAGTACGGCGAGACATCGAAAAAGTTGATGCCACGGTCAATGGCCGCGTGGACAGCGCTGTTGCGCTCTGGGGCGGTGGTCTTGCGGAATTCGTCGCCGAGCGGCGACGCTCCGAAGCCGAGGATGGAAACTTTCAGGTTGGTCTTGCCGAGAGAGCGATATTGCATAGCCAGTCTCCATGACACTAGCAGATCTGGCGAGTCGGACGAAGGGGCCCCTCAAAGCACGGGGCCGATGCGCCAAGGAACAAACTCGTTGTGACCGAGACGCTCCGAGCAACTCATCTCTCCGGAAGCAACGCGCAGCAGGAAGTCGAAGATCTCGGCGCCGAGCTCCTCGATGGTGGCGTCGCCGTCGGCAATCCTGCCGGCATTGATGTCCATGTCCTCGGCCATGCGATGGTAGGTCGTGCTGTTGCTGGAGATCTTGATCACGGGTACAATCGGGAAACCGCTGGCGCTGCCGCGGCCGGTGGTAAAGGCGATCACGTTGACGCCCCCAGCGGCCAAGCCGGTCAGCGAGATCGGGTCGTTTCCCGGCGTGTTCATGAAGATCAGGCCCGGCGTGGTGATCGGTTCGGCATAGTCGATGGCGTCCATGAGCGGAGTGGTGCCTGCTTTTGCGACCGCGCCCAGTGATTTTTCCAGGATGTTCGTCAGCCCCCCGTCCTTGTTCCCCGGGGAAGGATTGTCTTCGAAGGTGCTGCCGTAAGGCCGGAGGTAATCCTTATATTTCTGCACCAGATGGAGATACTTCTCAGCGACGGTCCGGCTGCGCGCCCGGCGCACTAGCAGGAACTCCGCGCCGAAGGTTTCGGTGGTTTCCGCCAGCACGGCTGTGCCTCCGGCGGCGACCAGCCGGTCACAGCAATTGCCCAGGGCTGGATTGGCCGTGATTCCCGAAAAGCCATCGGATCCCCCGCACTGGAGTCCCAGGACGATCTTCGACGCCGGCACCTCCGCCCGCCTCTCCTCGGCGGCGCGCTCGATCATCCGGCGGACGAACTTCGAGGCCTGCTCGACAGCGGCGCGGGTGCCGCCGGCATCCTGCAAGGTGAGGCCGACCACGCGCTCGTGCGACCCGGCCTCAGCGCCTACGTACAACTCGATCTGGTTTACCTCGCAACCGAGGCCGAGGATTACTGCGGAGGAGACATTCGGGTGGTTTAGGATGCCGCTGATGGTGCGGCGCAACTGGTCGGTGTCGGGACCGATCTGGATGCTGCAGCCGTGCCCGTGCGGGAACGCCGCCACGCCATGCACATTTTCCGGAAGGGCTTCACGGGGAAAGCTCCGCGCCACCAGTTCGGCAGCGTAAGCGGCGCAGTTGCTGGCGGCGACGACGGCGACATAGTTCCGCGTGCCGGCGCGCCCGTCGGGGCGGAGGTAACCGAGGAATGTAGGGCCGGCGGCAGGGGCCTCCGGCAGCGGCAACTCGCCATTCGGAAACTCATATCCCCGCAGGACGGGTTCCGGACTGACGTTATGTACGTGCACGTGCTGGCCCGGCTCGATCGGTTCCTTGGCTCGGCCCACCGGCTGGCCGTAGCGGATGATTGCGCCGCCCGGCTCAATGCGCCGTAGCGCTACCTTGTGGCCGAGGGGCACCGGCTGGCGAACTTCAATTTCCAGGCCGTCGACGCGCACCTTCTGGCCGGCGATCAATGGCGCCCGGGCAACGGCAACGGTGTCGGAGGCGTGCAGCCGGATGACGGAGTTCTCTGGAGTTGCCAGCTTTACGATTTGATGAGCACCCATGCGGATAGGTGGAGGAACTTGCTCCCTCGCGCCTGGCCTACACCGCGATTATAGCGGCCAGGCTATGCCTGCTGCCGGGCCGGAGCCGGTATCCGGACTCTCGAGCCGAGCAACGCGTAATACGTGATGAACGCATAGCAGGCCAGCGGCACAAGCATTGCCATGGCCATACTGCGCGTCAGCTCAAACACCAGTCCCATGATGGGCGTAAACACGGCGCCGCCGATAATCGCCATGACTACCAGCGAGCCACCGAGCTTGGTATTGGGCCCCAGTTCCTTGATGGCGAGGGCGAAGATCGTCGGGAACATCAGCGACATGAAAAAGCTGGTCAAAAAAACAGCCCAGACGCCGACCCAGCCCGGAAACAGGACACCCACAGCCGCCAGCAGAACATTGATGATTCCGTACAGCCCCATCAGGATGTTCGGCTGGATGAATTTCATAAAGTAGGTGGCCGTGAAGCGTCCGACGCCGAAAGCGACCAGGGTCCCGGTCAGGAAGTACCCGGCCACTTTCTCCGGCTGGCCGGTATAGTCCTGGACGTATTGAATGAAGTAACTCCACGTGCCCACTTGCGCCCCGACGTAGAAGAACTGCGCGATCACTCCTTGAACGAAGTGCGGGTAATGGAACAGGTCCCGAAAGCGCCCCTTTGGGCGGTTCGCATCCTCGTGAGCTTCCTCGGCCACCTTGGGAAACTTCGTTCTCATCATCAGAATGGCCCAGAACAGCACCACCATTCCCAGCACGAGATAGGGCTCGACGACGCGCAGCGTTTCGTGCCGGAGGTAGGCGTCGTATTCGCCGGAAGCCTTGAGGACGGCGATCTCCTGTGGTGAAAGTTCGATGCCGGAGAGAATAAAGACCGTGCCGACGAGCACGCCGGTAATGGCCCCGAAGGGATTGAAGGCCTGGGAAAAGTTCAACCGCCGCTCCGAGGTGCGGGGATCGCCTAGCACGGCGATGAAGGGATTCGCACCCGTTTCCAGGAAGGCCAGGCCGCTGGCAATGACGAATAAGGCGAACAGGAAAAAGCCATAATCCCGGACGATGGCCGCCGGCCAGAACAGGAAGGTGCCGGCAGCGTACAACAGGAGCCCGGTCACGAGGCCGGTCTTGTAACTGTACTTGCGCATGAGCAGGGCGGCGGGCATGGAGAGTGTGAAATAGCCCATATAGAAGGCCGACTGGATCAAGCCGGCCTGGAAGCGGCTGATCTCGAACGACTTCATGAACTGCTTGATGAGGATGTCATTGAGATTGTTCGGGATGCCCCAGAAGAAGAACAGGGCCGTGACCAGGATGAAAGGCAGCCGGTAGCCGGGCGCAAACAGCCGCGGCTCGGCGTGCGAGAGTTTCGTCGCGTTCGTCTCCGGAAGCTGCGAGAGAGCCATAGTGAAAGGTTCCGTCTGCCGGCAGCGCGTTTGGTGAGTGGAACCCGCGGCGACATACCGGCGGAATTCTACAGTCTAGCGCACGGCGGCCCACTATACTTGATAGGTGCGGCGGCTGCCGTGGAGAGAAGCGCTATTCGGCGGGCTAGTGTTCCTGGTGTACTTGTGGGGACTCACGGCCGTCGGGCTGTTGGGGCCGGACGAGCCGCGCTATGCCGCCATCGCTCGCGAGATGGCCGCGTCCGGCGATTGGGTGACGCCGCGACTCTGGGGTGAGCCATGGTTTGAAAAGCCGGCCCTGCTGTACTGGCTGGCTGGACTCGGCTTCCGCGCGGGGCTCGGCGAGGAGCTGGCGCCGAGGCTGCCGGTGGTGCTGGCCAGTGCCGCCTTCCTCGTCTTTTTTCTCCGCCGCATCGGGCGGGAGTTCGGTCGCCGTGCGGGCTGGTACTCGTCGGCGATCCTGGCCACCACTGCCGGCTGGTTTGCTTTCAGCCATTTGGCGGTGACCGACCTGCTAATGAGCGCCAGCTATTCCGCCGCGATGCTCCTCTGCCTCCCCTGGCTGCACCGCCAGGATCGCCGCTGGCTGCCGCTTGCCGGGGCATTGATGGGGGTCTCGATCCTGGCCAAGGGGTTGGTGCCGCTGGTGCTAGCCCTGCCGCTGCTGTGGGAGGGACGCAGGCACGCGCGAGATCTGGCACGTCCGGCGATGGTGGCCGTCCTGGTGGCCGCCCCCTGGTATGCTTCGTGCGCCGCGGCCAACGGCCCGGCGTTCCTCAAGGAGTTCTTCTGGGAACACCATTTCGGCCGGTTCGCCACCGGAGAGCTACAGCACGTGCAGCCGTTCTGGTTTTATGTGCCGGTGCTCCTGGCCGGACTGTTGCCCTGGAGCCCGCTACTGCCGCTGGCCTTCCGCCGTGACGTCCGTAGCGACGTCCGGCTTCGCTTTCTGGCGCTATGGGTGTTGTTCGGCTTCGTGTTTTTCTCCGCCTCGACCAACAAGCTGCCCGGCTACCTGCTTCCACTGCTTCCGGCGCTGGCCGCGCTGATGGGCCAAGGACTGGCTGGGCGCCGGGCCGCAGCCGCCAGCCTCGTGGCGGCGGCGCTGCTGGTCGTGACGGCGCCGATCGCGGCCGAGGTTCTTCCTGAAGCCGTGCGCGAGGGCTTGAGCCGCGCCACCCCGCCTGCCGTTCCATGGCTCTGGCTCTCGGCGGCGGCGATCCTAGCCGTGATGGTCTGGCGGTGTGAACAGACCGGGCGGCGGGATCTGGCTCTCGGCATGATTGGCCTCGTCACGGCTGCTGTGGGCCTCTACATCAAAGTGGTGACATTTCCGGTGCTGGATCGTACTGTCTCGGCCCGTACCCTGTGGCGTCAGGTGGCAGCCTATTCAGGCGGCACGGCGTGCATCGAGCCCGTCCATCGCAGCGTGCGCTACGGGCTGAACTACTACTCAATTGCGCCGCTGCCCGACTGCGCCGTGGAGGACCTGCCGGTGCGCATCCGCCAAGCGCCGGGCCAGCCGGCGTATGTGGTCCGGCGAAGCCCGGAAGATTAGGGGCGCTTCTCGGCGGCCTTCAAATCCTTTTCGATGGCCGCCATCAGCTTCTTCGTCTGGTCGCTTTCCGGGAGGGTTTTCAGCGCGTCGAGCGCCTCCTTGTTGAACAGCTCGTAGCGCTCCGGGTGATTCAGCTTGCGGGAAGAATAGAGCTCCGAGAGCGCCCGGAGCTGTTTGGCCATAGCCAAGACGAACGTGTTCCTGGGCACAGTGACTGTCTGCGCCTGGAAAATCTGCTGCGCCTTGGCGCTGTCGTCCTCGGCGCCTACGGCGCTGCAGGTCAGCGTCAGAATGCCCTGTTGCAGAGAGCGCACGCGCGCCGTCTCGACCTCCGATTCGGACAACATCATGCCTTCTCCAGCCTTCGTGACCTCCGCCACGGGCATCAGGCTTCCTTTTGGATAGGTGAAGGCGATCGGAACGCTGTCTCCGGTCTGGAGCTTCTCAAACACAAGGTAGGTTTCCCCAAACTGGAGCGCCTGCCGACTGGCCTGGGTGCGGAAACGGTCCATTTGGCGCCGGAACTCGACGGCGGCGGCTTGGTTGGCGCGGGCGCCGTTTTCGAACGCTTCGGCCAGGTTCATCAGCCCCCGGGCCATCCCGCCGGTCAGCACCAGCCGCCAGGGTGTGGCCTGAAGGGCGTATTCTCCGCCTGACTTGGCCAGGGATTCCAGATGATCGGACGTCTTTTGGAGATCGCCGGCCTCCCAGGTGTCGTGAGCCGCTTCCCAAAGCCAGGCAGGGGACCCGACCGGGGGGGGCGCCGGCCCGCACGAGGCGAGCGCGACAACGAGGGTGAGGAAAAATGCCGGCAGAATGAATCGACGATCAGGTTCGCAATGCATTTTGCCTCCTGCCGTGCCAGACGTATCACAAAGTCGACCGCTGATTCAAGCTCCCCACCACGCTGCCGCCCTCTTGCGGCCGGGGCTTAGGAGGTCTGGCGCAGGAGCTGCTTGATGCAGCGCACGGCCTGGCGCGTGCGGTGCTCGTTTTCGATCAGCGCGAAGCGGACAAAACCCTCGCCCATCGGTCCGAAGCCGATGCCGGGCGAAACCGCCACCAACGCCTTTTGCAGCAAGAGCTTGGAGAACTCCAGAGAACCTAACGCACGGAACCGTTCCGGCAGGGGTGCCCAGACGAACATCGTGCCTTTCGGGGGCTCGACCGGCCAGCCGGCGGCGCGCAGTCCCGACACCAGCACGTCGCGGCGGCTCTGGTAAGTCTGGCAGATCAGCCGCGTTTCTTGGTCGCAATCGCGCAGAGCGATGATGGAGGCGATCTGAATGGGCTGAAAGATACCGTAATCCAGGTAGCTCTTGATTCGGGCCAGAGCGGCGATCATCTTCCGGTTGCCCAGGCAGAAGCCGACGCGCCAGCCGGCCATGTTGAAGCTCTTCGACAAGGAATAGATCTCCACACCGATCTCCTTGGCGCCTTCCACCTGCAACAAGCTGGGGGGCTTGTAGCCGTCGAAGGCGATATCGGCATAGGCAAAGTCATGAACCAGCATCGACCCGTGACGGCTTGCCAGCCGGACGACTTCCTTGAAAAAATCCAGATCCACGCACTGCGTCGTCGGGTTGTGAGGGAAGGACAGCAGGATCATTCTCGGCGGCACCAGGGAGGTCCTGTAAAGGTGCTCCAGCTTGTCGAGGAAAACTGCGGGGCTTGGCATCTCCAGCATACAGGCGTGCCCCTCGGCCATGATGACCCCGTACTGGTGGATCGGGTAGGCGGGATTCGGAGAGACGACCTCGTCACCCGGCCCGATGACCGCGAACAGCAAATGGGCCAGCGCGTCCTTGGCGCCGATGGTGACGATGGCCTCGGTTTCCGGGTCGAGATCCACTCCGTAGTTCCGCTTGTAGCGCCTGGTGATCTCCAGCCGCAGGTTGGGAATGCCCCGGGAGAGCGAGTACCGATGGTTTCGGGGATTCTGGGCCGCTTCGATCAGCTTGTCCACCACCGGCTGCGGGGTGGGACCGTCAGGGTTGCCCATGCCGAAATCGACCACGTCGAGCTGCTGAGCACGGAGCTTGGCCTTCATCTCGTTGACGGCGGCGAAGACGTACAGCGGCAGCTTGCGAATCCGGTAGTACTCGTCCGAGGAAACCGGCATAAGGATCATTGTATTGCCTTCCAACCAGGAGGCCGTGTTCGGGCGTAGCGGCAGCGCGGGTGGGCCCCGCAGCCCGTGACTTCTGCCATAGGCTGCTAGGGGGCGAGGCGCTCAACAGGGATACTAACCGAACCCAACGCGCCCGTCATGACATCCCGGACCAGGACTCGAAACAGAACTGTCTCCCGAGCACGGTTTATCCGTTCCATGAGCACGAGGTTGCCCTCGCGCAGCGCGCGTTCCAAGCGGGACTGATTCAGGTGAAGATCCGCGATGTGGGAAACCGTGGAGACAAGCTTGTCGTGCGGGCCGAGCTGAACGAGCCACACGTCCAGTTTTCCTTGCCACGTGCCGCCGGCGGGTTGCAGGGCAATATCATGCGCGTCCAGTTGCAGCTCCAGATCCACGGTGCTGTTTGACCCCGGGATCACGCGCACAGTCAAACCCAGACGCGTGGCGTCTACCGGGCTCCACATGGCCGCGCCGAGCACTCCGCTGCGATACCACTCCTCCCGAGGTTCTTCCGGCTGGGCAAAGTAACCGCTGCGGTGACGGAGGCGTACGTGAGGGCGGCTGACCTTCACTTTCAGTTCGCGAAACCGGCCGTCCCAAGTGTCGTGGGAAGGATGGTAGCCCAGCGCGTAGATCAGGCGGGAATCGTCGGCCGCCGCCCTGAGCGCTCGCTTCAGATCGTTGTTGTGATAGAAGGCTTGTCCGCCAGTGCGCGCAGCCAGAACCTCCATCGTACGGATGCCCGACCAGCGCGATTCGGGCGGCTCCTCGCGAAAGCTGGCCCGCTCGGGGCTGTAGCCGGCGGGCGCCATCAGACCGCGGGCATCCACGGGGTAGATCGCCAGATTGCAGCTACTGAGAGCGCGGGCAGCCCGCTCGATCTCCGGCCGGAATTTCTGGCCGCCGCCCGCCGTGCGCCGGGGCAGCGGGACCGAGTCGCGGCTGATCCAGACGGGAAAGCTCCCGGACACCCAGATCAGGTTCTTGCGCCCGGGCAGACGCTCCAAGTGGTTGGCAATCGCCACCAGCGAGCGGATCGTCCTCAGGGCGCGGTCTCGCGCGTAGTACTCGACCAGGTTCTGCTTCAACTCGCTCAACCAAGAGCGGAACTGCGGCAAGCCGGGCGCCGGGCTGCCCCAGGTTGCCTGGTCCGGTTCGGAAGTCCAGTCACCGTTGTAGTTTTCAAGCGCGTGAACGAGAGCCTCGGATTCGCTGGTGAAATCCTGGAGGACATTCAGCCCCCGGCCTAGCGCATACAAGGCAACTTTGTCGCGGGGTTCTAGCTCCTCGAGGAAGCGAATGATTTGCCGGCGCGCGTACGACGGGTCGGCGGCGGGCGTGTTCAGGCCGTCAAAAAGGATCGCGGTGACGGACGAGGACGCGCCGAAGCGCTCGATGCGATTTGAAAAGGTGTTCGGCGGCAGCGGCCCAGCCGAGGATCCAATCAGCCGTGGCGATTCCACAGCAAACAGGCTGATCCGCTCCCGCACGCCGCCGTCGAAAAGGGCGAAGTCTTCGCGAGTCAGATCCTCTACCGGCTCCCCATTGGGGGACTCAGCGATGACGTGCACCTCGACCAAGCGGGAGGTGATGCGGACCGGCGGCTGCTCTGCGCCGGCAAGGGCAGCCCAGGGGCAAAAAGCCGCCGCCACGGCAGCCGGCAACAAAGAACGGCCTCCCTGCCCTTTCCAGGGGGGCCGTTCGAGGCGGATAGTCACTATGGGGGCCGGTCTAGAATTCGAAGCGTGCGCCGAGCTGAATGTTCCTCGGCGAAGTGACGCTGCCATTCCATTTGCCGAAATCCGGACTGGCGAGGTCGGTGGTGAACGGCTGCGAGCCCCACTGCCCGGAGGCGGTGAAGTTATGCCAGTTGAAGAGGTTAAAGAACTCCGCCCGGAACTGGAACTTCACCCGTTCGGTGATGAAGAAGTCTTTGTAAACCGCCAGGTCCTCGTTCTTGTAGCCGTAACCGCGGAAGTTGGACACCCGCGGCCCGGTGCCGTAGACGAAGTTGTAGGATTCCACCGGTTCGAAGGCAGCCTTGTTGAACAGCGGTTGGCCGAGCCCCGGATCGAAGTTGTCCTTGTCGGCGGTGAAAATGTTGTCGCTCAGGAAACCGGGGATACAGCCGACCCGAAATTGGCCGGGCACGTTGCACTGGCTCGAGCGGAAGTAGAACGGCAGTCCGGATGAGACACGGAAGATGCTGGCGACGGACCAGCCGCCGACCAGCAGGTCGGCCGCTTTGCTGGTGACGCTGAACCGCTTGCCTCGGCCAAGGGGCAGTTCGTAGACGAACGTGAAGCTGAGCACTTGCGGGACGTCGTCGTGGGCTAGCGATTTGTTGCGCCGCCGCTCGAACGGCGAAATGACTCCGGTCACACCGCTCCAGGTGAGGGCCTCCGGATCCACGTGACCCGCGTCAGTGATAAGCTTTGACGCCGTGTAAGCGGCCAGCAGGTAGAGACCGGCGGAGAACCGCTTCTCCCCCTTGGCCTGGAAGGAGTGGTAGGTCGAGTTGCCTGCGTTCTCGTTCAGGCCGGTGAGCGAACTGCAGAACTGCGGGAACGGCAGCAGCGCCTGACCGTCGCGCACCAGCAACTCAGCCAGCTTGAGCCCGTTGGCCTTCTTCTGCTTGTCAATCATGTGATACCTTCGTTTCACGACGGTTCTGCTTTCAAGGTTTGATCACCCTGAGTCTGTCCAGAATCAAGGGCGAACCGCCGCCTCAACTTTCAACTACGGGTGGGACACCGTCAAGTTCTCCCTGGCCCCCCCTTGAATTATGGGATCATGCTGCTCAAGCTGGGCCGTTACGACGATTCGGAGCCCTACCTGCGGGAGTCCTTGCAATACAACCCGGAATTTGCCGAAGCCCGCTACCGCCTCGGGATGCTCCTGGAGAAGAAAGGCAAGGTAGGCGAAGCGATTAAGGAGTTGACCCAGGCTGCCTCTCTGGACCCGGAATATCCGGAGCCGCAGTACGCGCTGGCGCGGCTCTACCGCCAGGCGGGAGACATGGAAAAGGCCGGGATCGCACTCCAGGAGTTCCAGAGCCGGAAAAAGCGGAGGCAAAGCCAGCGGCCGGTCAGCGGCCGGCGGACGCGCGGCGAGAAACGATAGCCGCTTCGGGCTGTCCAGCGTCCGATAGCTTCCGAGAGCTGACGATGCCCGACCCCTGTCGCACGGCGATCCAATGGTTGGCCGGCAGGTTGTGATAGGAGGCAACCTCGCCATCCGGCCAGCGGATTTGAAGATCGGCCAGGGTTTCGGTGCCCAGGCCGAAGTGCACCCGGAAGTCGCCCTGGGAAATGTAGTATCCGCCGCTGCGTATTTCGTCGATCTGGCTCTTGCCCCCGGCGGTGAGAACGAGGCGGGCGCCGATCGCGTCCCGGCCGGTCGGCGTTTGCGCCTGAATCAGAATCGAATTTCCCTTTTTCCCAAGGTTCTTAAGCAATGACGGGACTTCGTGCATGTTGGCGACGACGATCTCCTGGTCGCCATCGTTGTCCAAGTCCCCGAGGGCGACACCCCGTGAGGAGTGCCGGGCTGCGATCCCCGGGCCCGCGTCGGCGCTGAGGTCGTGAAACTCCCCGTCCCGGCGGTTCCAGTACAGCAGCCGGGGCTGGCGGAACGTCTGGCCCACGTTGCGCATGTCAATGTCCGGGTAGACGTGGCCGTTGGCGATGAAGATGTCTTTCCAGCCGTCGTGGTCGAAATCCAGGAACCCCACCCCCCAACTGACGTACTGCGTGTGCACGGCCAGACCGGCGGCGGTGGTCACCCCAATGAACGACCCCTCGCCGATGTTGCGATAGAGGTTGGGGATGTCGTCGGTGAAATTCGTCTTGACGATGTCCAGCAGACCATCCCGGTCATAATCTCCGGCGGCCGTACCCATACCGGATTGCTCGTGACCGTCCTCGTTATAAGCGACGCCGGTGAACTCGCCCGCCTCCTGAAAGCGGCCGTCCCGCAAATTGATAAAGTGCCGGCTCGGGGTCGAGTCGCCGGTCACGTAGACGTCCGTCCAGCCGTCGTTGTCGTAGTCGCCCGTCAAGACTGTCAGACCGGCAGCTGGCGCCTCCCCGACGCCGGATTCGGCGGTCACGTCCTCGAACCGGCCCCGGCCGTCGTTGCGATAGAGCGCCATCGTCTCCTGCGGCAGACCGATCGGGCCGCAAACCACCGGAAAACCCTTCCACATGCATTGACCCGGCATGCCCGGCCGAGGCACCTTAACCGGGTCGAAATCCAGATAGCGGGCGACAAACAGATCAAGGTCTCCGTCGCGGTCGTAGTCCAGGAAGGCGCAGCCGGTGCTCCAGCGCCGGCCCGGCATCGCCAGTCCGCGCTTCTTCGTTTCATCGCGAAACGTTCCGTCGCCCTGATTGCGGAACAGGACATTCTGACCCCAGTAGCCGATGTGGAGATCTACGAAACCATCGTTGTCGAAGTCGCCGGCGCACACACCCTGGCCCCAATCGGTGTGTACCAACCCGGACGGCGCGGTCACATCCTCAAAGCGGAGCCCGCCGAGGTTGCGATAGAGGAAGTGCGTCAGCCGCTGGGCCGGGTCGCGGTCGAAACGGTCGCCATTGACGAAGAAGATGTCTTGCAGCCCGTCGTTGTCGTAGTCGAAGATGGCGACGCCGGTGCCGGTGTTCTCTACAATGTAGGCTTGCTGCTTGTCCGACCCGGAAACGGTGATGCCCACAAGCCCCGCCTCAGCCGCCAAATCTTCGAAGCGGACGGCGGGCGCTTTAAGGCCAAGCGGCAGCGGCTTGCCGGGCCGAGGAGTGCGCCCTCCCCCCATCATCTGGGGCCGTGCCTCCGGAGCAACCAGCACGGCCGCCGGCCAAGCCAGCATCAGGGCAAACAAGACGCGCTTCATCTGGTCCCCGCTTCACTGGACGACTCCGGCTCCCTTACGGTGAGAATCTGGTCGGCTTTGATGCCTTCCCGTTTTTGCCGCCGGCCGCTGGGCCAGGTCACCTCAAGCAACTTCACAGTTTTATCCGCGCCGAGACCGAAATGCACGCGCTTGTCATTGGCCGACTGGTAAGATCGGACGGTAGTCACGAGACCGTGCTGCTCCAAGCCGGACTCGGAGACGATCCTGACCTTTGCGCCAATGCCATCACGGTTACTGGCAGTGCCTACGGTGTTGACGATGAGCCAATGATTGCTGTTTCCGCCCTCGTTGTGGAGGATCACGGCCGGCCCGTTGAGGCGATTTACGGCCACGTCGATGAAGCCGTCGTTGTCCAGGTCGCCGAATGCCACGCCGCGGGAAGCGCGCGGAATCTCAAAGGCGTCGCCCCGGCCCTTGGAGACATTCTCAAACTTGCCTTCCCGGTTCCGCAGCAGCAGCATCGGCTCCAGGTAACGGGTCGACGGCCGGGTGTACTCGATGTTGTCCATCACGTGGCCCTGGGCGACGAAGATGTCCTTCCAGCCGTCGTTGTCGAAGTCAATGAATTTCAGCCCCCAGCCGGAGTGCAGCGCCGTGAGCACTCCGATGCCGGTCGGCCCTGATTCGTAGGCGAACAGGCCGTTTTCATTGCGAAAAATGGCGTAACGCTCGTTGGCCAGCGCGCCGATGAAGACGTCGGGCCAGCCGTCATTGTTGTAGTCGGCAAAGTCCACGCCCATACCCGAGAACGTCCCGCCCTCCTCGTTGTAGGCCACGCCGGCCAGCAGCCCGACCTCTTCGAACGTACCGTCGCCCCGGTTGCGGAAGAGCTGTTCGGCCACATTGTCGTTGGCTACGAACACGTCCGGCCAACCATCCCGGTCGTAATCGTTAAACGCCACGCCGAGGCCGTACCCCGGCGGGCCGGCAATTCCGGACTCCTTCGAGACGTCGGTGAAGGTGCCGTCCCGGTTGTTGTGATAGAGCAGGTGCGTAATCAGTTTAAACGACTCGGGGTGGCAGTAGCCCCGCATCTCGCGTGGGCCACAGAAGGGATTGTTGTCGAAGTCCCACTGGAGGTAGCGGGTCACAAACAAATCGAGCCAGCCGTCACGATCGTAGTCCACGAAGCATGCGCTCGACGACCACCCGCCGGCGGCCAGCCCCGCCTCCGCGGTCACGTCGGTGAACGTCCCGTCGCCGTTGTTGCGGTAGAGGATGTTCCGGCCGAAA